>Ga0164243_10000090_pt1 | contig 233121 bp, 204 predicted proteins | sample OricompcompostOP_FD_108781 | JGI IMG/M metagenome (GOLD analysis project Ga0164243, IMG submission 108781) | Organic Plus compost microbial communities from Emeryville, California, USA - Original compost - Organic plus compost (OP) | ecosystem: Engineered > Solid waste > Mixed feedstock >... | reverse complement strand
GTGTTACTCACCCGTTCGCCACTAATCCACCTAGCAAGCTAGGCTTCATCGTTCGACTTGCATGTGTTAAGCACGCCGCCAGCGTTCATCCTGAGCCAGGATCAAACTCTCCAAAAAGAAAAATGCATACCCACACGGGAAAACGTGAAAGGCAGCGAGTTTGAAACTGACCAAAAGTAATGTCAACTGACATCAAATTGATCCAAAGGAATCTCTCAAAACTAGGAAAACCTAGTCCGAGGACATATTGGCATTTGACAAGTGCACGCTGTTGAGTTCTCAAGGATCAGACGCACCCAGCCCTCACCAACCAAGGTGAGCCCTCCGGGGCAACTTCACTATGCCACCACCACGATCACTCGTTTTGGCGACAAGAGACAAACTTACCGGCCCATTCTGAATGAAACCTGAAGATCATCTCTTCCGAAACACCCTCTTCTTTCGAAGATTTCGTATTCCGTGTCGCCTGCTTGGGATGGGAGCCTTTCGGCTCAACCTCACCGCTTGGCGGCGACAAGGGATTACATTACGCGGATCCCGAGACCCCGGCAAACCACCCCCACACCGGGCGTGTCGAGACGGCGTCCGCCAGCGCGGAGGCTTCCCCTCCCCCGGCCTGGAAGAGCCACGACAGCAGCGCGACCGAGCCGATCAGCACGACGGCGAGAACAACCAGCAGGATGATCGCGCCGATCACGAACCCCTTGCCCGCCTTCTTCAGGGTGCCGGTCACCTTGTCGTTCTTGAGCAAAGAGTTGACGAGCTCACGGCGATCGTCGATCGTCAGACCGCGATCGTGCATCCGCGCCATGAGGTTCTCGGCGTCGACGTTGCCACCATACTCGGCGAGCAGGCTCTGCCGGCCCTCGCGTGTGCGGAGCGCACGCGACGACTCGAGAAGCTTATTGGCCTCCGTGTCCTGGATCCCGTACTTCTCGGCCAGCTTGCCCGACATGTGCACGCCGAGCTCGCGCATCGCCGCCCTGCGTCCATCCTCGGTCGCGAGCGATTGGGCCGTCTCGACGACTTTCGCGGCGTCGGCGTCCACCCCGTACTTCCGTGCGAGCTGGGCCGCGGCGTCTCCGCCCACGTTCTCCAGCGTGCGCTGACGCCCCTCCGCAGAGCGGACGTCCTCGATGACCGTCTCCGGCACGTCAATGTCGACGCCGTGCTCGGCCGCCGACGCCGCAAGACGCTCTCGGATCGCGTGAACGGCACGGCCGCGAGGCGCCTCCGCGCCGACCGGCGCCGCCGGGCGCTGCGGTTTCTGGTTGTTACTCATCGTTGAATCTCCCCTTCTTCCGCGTACCCCGGCGACGCCCGTCTCGTTCAGCCGATGAACAGACCGGCCAGTGCCTTCTTGCCGCGACGGAGCACCGACACCCCGCCGGGCAGCGAACCGGTCACCACCGCTTCGTCGCTCACGACCTTCTCGCCGTCGAGCGAGACGCCGCCCTGCGAGATGGCACGACGAGCCTCCGACGCCGATTTCACGAGTTCGGTGGCGACGAGCGCGTCGACGACCGAGGATCCGGCGGGCACCGTCGCGTGCGGAAGCTCGCCGAGAGCCGACGCGAGCGTCGCGGCGTCGAGCGAGGCGAGCTCACCCTTGCCGAAGAGCGCCTCGGACGCGGCGATCACGTCGGCCGTCGTGCCGAGCCCGTGCACCGTCGCCGTGACCTCGAGCGCGAGGCGCTTCTGCGCCGCGCGGCGGAAGGGCTCCTCCTCGACGAGTCGCTCGTACTCGGCGATCTCCTCTCGGGTGAGGAACGTGAACACCTTGAGACGCTCGATCACGTCGCGGTCATCGGTGTTCAGCCAGAACTGGTACATCGCGTACGGGCTGCACATCTCGGCGTCGAGCCAGATGGCGTTGCCCTCGCTCTTGCCGAACTTCGTGCCGTCGCTGTTCGTGATGAGCGGCGTGCCGAAGGCGTGAACGCTCGTTCCCTCGACGCGGTGGATGAGGTCGGTGCCGCTCGTGAGGTTGCCCCACTGATCGCTTCCGCCCGTCTGCAGCACGCAGCCGTACTGGCGGTGCAGCTCGAGGTAGTCGAGGCCCTGCAGGATCTGGTAGCTGAACTCGGTGTAGCTGATGCCCGCATCCGAATTGAGGCGGGCGCTCACCGCGTCCTTCTTCAGCATCGTGCCGACGCGGAAGTGCTTGCCGATCTCGCGCAGGAAATCGATGGCCGTCATCGGCGCGGTCCAATCGAGGTTGTTCACCATGCGCGCGGCGTTGTCGCCCTCGAAGCTGAGGAAGCGCTCGATCTGGGCGCGGAGCTTCGCGACCCACTCGGCGACGGTCTCGCGCGTGTTGAGCGTGCGTTCAGCCGTCGGGCGCGGATCTCCGACGAGACCCGTGGATCCGCCGACGAGACCCAGCGGGCGGTGCCCCGCCAGCTGCAGGCGGCGCATCGTGAGCAGCTGCACGAGGTTTCCCAGGTGCAGGCTCGGCGCGGTCGGGTCGAAGCCGCAGTAGTAGACGATCGGGTCGCCCGCGAGGAGTTCCTTCAGAGCCTCCGCATCCGTCGAGACGTGCACGAGGCCGCGCCAGTTCAGCTCGTCCCAGAGCGTGTCGAAGGTCGCATCGAGCTTCTGCTCGGCGACGGTGAGGTCGAGAGTCGTCATGATCGTCGATCCTACTTTCCGGTCAGTGCGACGAATGCCTGCTGCGCGCGCTCGATGAGCTCCGCGCGCTGCTCTGCCACCCGCGCGGGCGCGGTGCCGCCGGCACCGGCCCTGCTGGCGACGGATCCCTCGATGGACAGCACCTCGCGGACGCCCGGCGTCAGGTGCTCGGAGACGCTCGCGAGCAGGGCGTCGTCGGCGTCCTCCAGGCCGATCGAGCGTTCTTCGCAGGCGCGCACGAGGGATCCGGAGATCTCGTGGGCGTCGCGGAACGGCACGCCCTGCTTGACGAGCCACTCGGCGACATCGGTCGCGAGGGAGAAGCCCTCCGGGGCGAGCTGCGCCATGCGCTCGGTGTTGAACGCGAGGGTCGCGACCATGCCCGTGAACGCGGGGAGCACGAGTTCGAGCGTCTCGACCGAGTCGAAGACCGGCTCCTTGTCCTCCTGCAGATCTCGGTTGTAGGCCAGCGGCAGCGCCTTGATCGTCGCGAGCAGGCCCGAGAGGTTGCCGATGAGTCGGCCGGCCTTGCCGCGAGCGAGCTCGGCGATGTCCGGGTTCTTCTTCTGCGGCATGATGCTCGACCCCGTCGAGTAGCCGTCGTCGAGCGTCACGAAGTCGAACTCGCGCGTGTTCCAGAGGATGATCTCCTCCGCGAAGCGCGACAGGTCGATGCCGATCTGCGCGGCGATGAACGCGAACTCGGCGACGACGTCGCGCGAGGCCGTGGCGTCCATCGAGTTCTCCGCCGGGCGGTCGAGGCCGAGCTCACGCGCGACGAGCGCCGGATCCAGGCCCAGCGTCGAACCGGCGAGCGCGCCGCCGCCGTACGGCGAGACGCCCGCACGGGCGCGCCAATCACGCAGCCGCTCGAGGTCGCGGACGAGCGGCCAGGCGTGCGCCTGGAGGTGGTGCGCGAGAAGCACCGGCTGGGCGTGCTGAAGGTGCGTGCGTCCGGGCAGGATCGCGGTCTCGTGGGCCTCCGCCTGCGCGACGATCGCGTCGATCAGCTGCAGCACGCCATGGGCGATGACGCCGGCGTGGTCGATGAGGTACATGCGCACGAACGTCGCGATCTGATCGTTGCGGCTGCGGCCCGCGCGGAGGCGGCCTCCCAGCTCGGCACCGACCTCGGCGAGGAGCGCCTGCTCCATCGCCCCGTGGACGTCCTCATCGCTCTCGCGCGGCAGGAGCTCTCCCGAACGGACCTTCTCCGCGAGGCGGTCCAGTCCCTCGTGCATCTCGCGCGCGTCGTCGGTCGACAGATAACCGGCGGACTCGAGTGCGGACGCGTGCGCGTGGGATCCGCGGATGTCGTAGAGCGCGAGCTTCCAGTCGAAGTGGGTGGACTTGCTCAGCGCTTGAAGCGCGGGGCTCGGCCCGGACGCAAATCGGCCGCCCCAGAGGGCGCCTTCGTTCGTGCCGTGCGGGGTCGATGCGGAATCCGTCGTACTCACGCGTTCCAGCCTATCCGGTAGAACGGGCGGCGACGGAGGCCGTATCGACCCCGCAGCGTGATTACTGCTGGCGAAGCAGCCAGACGAGCAGCGCCTTCTGGGCGTGCAGACGGTTCTCCGCCTCGTCCCAGATCACGCTCTGGTCGCCGTCGATGACATCGGCGTCGACCTCGTAGCCACGGTCGGCCGGCAGGCAGTGCATGAAGATCGCGTCGTCGGCCGCCTGCCGCATGAGCTCGGCCGTGATCTTGTACGGGCCGAGGTCGGCGAGGCGGCGCGCCTTCTCCTCTTCCTTGCCCATCGACACCCAGGTGTCGGTGATCATCACGTCGGCGCTCGCCGCGGCCTCGTTCACGTCGGTCGTGATCGTGACGGATCCACCGGTCTGCTCGGCGATCGCGCGGGCGTCCGCGACGATGTCGGCGCGCGGCTGGTATCCCTCGGGGCTCGCCACGCGCACGTGCATGCCGGCCATCGCGCCCGCGAGCACATAGGAGTGGCCCATGTTCGACTCGCCGTCGCCGAAGAAGCTCAGCGTGAGCCCCTGCGTGGATCCCTTGTGCTCGCGGATCGTCAGCAGATCGGCCAGCAGCTGGCACGGGTGGAAGTCGTCGCTCAGCGCGTTGACGACGGGCACGCGCGTGCCCTCCGCCATCTGCTCCAGACCGGCCTGTGCGTAGGTGCGCCAGACGATCGCCGAGACCTGGCGCTCGAGCACGCGCGCCGTGTCCGCCGGGGTCTCCTTGCCGCCGAGCTGGCTCGACGCGGTCGTGATGATCAGCGGGCTACCGCCGAGATCGGCGATACCGACGGCGAACGAGACCCGCGTGCGGGTCGACGACTTGTCGAAGATCACGGCCACGGTCTGCGGGCCCTCGAGCGGCTTCTCGCTCCAGCGATCATTCTTCAGCTGCTCGGCCAGGTCGAGGATTTCGGCCTGCTCGGCGGGCGTGATCGAGTCGTCACGGAGGAAGTGGCGGGTCATGAGGCGTTCTCCTGGCTGGTGGCGACGGCATCGAGCGACGCGGTGAAGAGGTCGAGGAACTCGGCGATCTCGTCATCGCCGATCGTGTAGGCGGGAGCCAGGCGGATCACATCGGCCGCCGGAGCATTGACGATGAGGCCGCGCTCGAACGCCGCGGCCGCCACATCAGCCGCGACCGGCTGGTCGAGCACGACGCCGATCAGCAGGCCCGCGCCCCGAGTGTGCGAGACGAGCGGCAGGTCCTGCACCTTCTCGCGAATCTCGGCGCCGCGTGCGGTGACGTTCGCGAGCAGGTTCTCGTCCTCGATGTACTCGAGCACGGCGTTCGCCACGGCGCTCGCGAGAGGGTTACCGCCGAAGGTGGAGTTGTGTGTCCCGGGATAGAACAGCTCGCTCGCCTCGCCGAAGGTGATCAGGGCGCCGAGCGGGAAGCCCGCCGCGACCGACTTCGCGATCGTCACGGCGTCGGGAGTGATCCCCATGGCCTGGTGCGCGAACCACTCGCCCGTGCGTCCGGATCCAGTCTGCACCTCGTCGAGGATCAGCAGCGCATCGTGCTCGGTGGCGAGCTCGCGCGCGCGGGCGAGGAAGCCGTCGGGAAGCGGCACCACGCCCGCCTCGCCCTGGATCGGCTCCGCGAAGATCGCCGCGACGTCGTCCGTGAACGCCTGTTCAAGGGCCTCGATCGTCGCGTCGATCGCGACGACGCCCGGCAGCAGCGGGGCGAACGGGTCCTGATAGGCGGGCTTCGGTGTCAGCGCGAGCGCTCCCGTGGTACGGCCGTGGAACGCGCCGTTCAAGCACAGGATCGTGCCCTTACCGCGCTTGTTGCCGTGCAGACGCGCCAGCTTCAGCGCCGTCTCGTTCGCCTCGGTTCCCGCATTCGCCAGGAACACCCGGCCCGCGTCGCCGGTCCTTGCGAGGCGCTTGAGCCGGGCGGCGAGTTCGAGCTGCTGCGGGGTCGCGAAATAGTTCGACACGTGAGCGAGGCGTTGTGCCTGCTGCGCGACGGCGTCGACGAAAACGGGGTGCGCGTGGCCGAGCGCATTGACGGCGATTCCGCCGAGGAAATCGAGGAAACGGTTGCCCTCGGTGTCCCACACGTGAGACGCCTTGCCCCGCTCCAGGTTCGCCAGGCGTCCGCCCAGCGCCATGAGGTCGCGGCCGGCCTCGTCCTTCCAGTCGTGCGTCATGATGCCGAGACCTCCGTTCCGATTCCGTTGCTGGTGAAAAGTTCCACGAGGACCGAGTGCGGAACCCGGCCGTCGATGATCGATGCCTTCTGCACACCGTTCTGCACGGCGTCGAGGCACGCCTGCATCTTCGGGATCATTCCCGATTCGAGCCTCGGCATCAGCTCCGTGAGCTCATCGGCCGTCAGGTGCGAGACGAGCGAATCGCGGTTCGGCCAGTCGGCGTACAGTCCCGGCACGTCCGTGAGGATCACGAGCTTCTTTGCGCCGAGGGCTCGCGCCAGCGCGCTTGCGGCGGCGTCCGCGTTGATGTTGAGCGTATGGCCCGGGTTGTCGAGGTCCGGCGCGACGCCCGCGACCACGGGGATCCGGTCGGCGCGCAAGTGGTCGAGAACCGGCTGCGGATCGACCTTCACGACGTTACCGACCCGGCCCAGGCTCTCCTCGACGCCGTCGATCATCACGCCACGGCGGCGACCGCCGAACAGCGCGGCGTCCTCGCCCGAGATCCCCACGGCGAAGGGGCCGTGCGAGCTGATCTTCGACACGAGCTGCGGGTTGATCTGACCGGTCAGCACCATGCGCACCACGCTGATCGCCTCCGTCGACGTCACGCGGTAGCCGCCCTTGAACTCGCTCGGGATCGCCAGGCGATCGAGCATATTCGAGATCTGCGGGCCGCCGCCGTGCACGACGACGGGCTTGATGCCGACATAACGCAGGTAGGCGATGTCCTCCGCGAAGGCGTCCTGCAGCTCCTCCGAGATCATCGCGTTGCCGCCGTACTTCACGACGACGATCTCGTCGCGGTACTGCTTGAGCCACGGAAGCGACTCGATCAGCGTCGAGGCCTTGAACTCGGCCTCCTCGGGGCTCGTCTTCTGAAGATCGATCGGTGTCATGAGGAATATGCGCTGTTCTCGTGGACGTAGGCGTGCGTGAGGTCGTTCGTCATGATCGTCGCGGTGTGCTCGCCGACCAGCAGGTCGATCACCACGTGCGTGTCGCGCGGCGTCAGATCGACCTCCTCGCGGGGACGGTCCGGGCCACCCTCGGAGCAGACGCGAACGCCGTTCATCGAGACATCGACGTTGTACGGGTCGAATTCCGCGTCGGTCGTGCCGATCGCGGCGAGCACCCTGCCCCAGTTCGGGTCATTGCCGAAGATCGCGGTCTTGAAGAGGTTGTTGCGTGCGACGGAGCGTGCCACCGTCACGGCGTCCTCCTCGCTCGCCGCGTGACGCACCTCGATCCGAATGTTGTGGCTCGCGCCCTCGGCGTCGCCCATCAGCTGCTCCGCCAGGTCGAGGCAGAGCGCCGTCAGCTCGGCCTGGAAGGCGTCGAGATCGGGTTCGATGCCCGTCGCGCCGCTGGCGAGCAGCGTGACCTGGTCGTTCGTCGACATCGCGCCATCGGAATCGAGGCGATCGAAACTCATCCTCGTCGCGCCGCGAAGCGCGGCGTCCGCCTGCTCGGGAGTCAGGACGGCGTCGGTCGTGATCACGACGAGCATCGTCGCAAGACCCGGCGCGAGCATGCCCGCGCCCTTCGCCATGCCGCCGATCGTCCAGCCGTCGCGCTCGCGCACGGCCTGCTTCGGGATCGTGTCGGTCGTCATGATCGCGTGCGCGGCGTGATCGCCACCGTCGTCCGACAGCTCCCCCACCGCGGCCGCCGCGCCATCGAGCACCTTCTGGCGGAACACGTCGTCGCCCGTGCCGATGAGGCCCGTCGAGCAGACGACGACATCGCCGGCGGAGACGCCGAGCGCCTCGGCGACCTTCTCCGCCGTCAGGTGCGAGGTCTGAAAACCGAAGGATCCCGTGAAGCAGTTCGCACCGCCCGAGTTCAGCACGACCGCCTCGACGACGCCGTCCTTCACCACCTGTTGCGACCACATGATCGGGTTCGCCTTCGCGCGGTTCGACGTGAACACCGCCGCGCCCGTCTTCTGCGGGCCGCGGTTCACCACGAGAGCGACATCGGGCTTGCCCGTTGACTTCAGGCCCGCGACGACGCCGGCCGCCTCGAACCCCTGAGCTGCTGTCACACTCACGGCGCGACTCCGTTCACGGTCAGTGCGGTCGTCTCTTCGAGGCCGAGCGCGATGTTCATCGACTGAATAGCGGCACCGGCGGTGCCCTTCGCAAGATTGTCGAGCGCCGTCGTGATCACGACGCGGTTCGCCGCGCGATCGATCGCGACGCTCATCAGCGCCGTGTTTGCGCCTACGACGTCCGAGATGCGCGGCTGCACGCCCTCGGGAAGGAGATTCACGAAGACCTCATCGCCGTACGCGCTCTCCCACGCCGCGCGGATCTCTGCGTCGCTCACGCCCTGGGCGATCCGCGCCGTCGTCGTCGCGAGGATCCCTCGTGCCATCGGCACGAGAACCGGGGTGAACGAGACCCGCGGGTCCACCGCGCCCGCACCGCGGAGCGCCTGCTGGATCTCCGGAATGTGCCGGTGAGTGCCGCCGACGCCGTACGGACTCGCGGATCCGAGCATCTCGCTGGCGAGAAGGTGCGGCTTGAGCGACTTGCCCGCGCCTGACGGGCCGACGGCGAGCACCGTGACGATGTCGTCCGCCTCGATGACGCCCGCCGAGACGCCGGGGACCAGGCTCAGCGCAACCGTCGACGCGTTGCAACCGGGCGCCGCGATGCGCGTCGCGCCCACGAGATTCTCGCGTTGCTTCCTGCCGTCGACGAGGAGCTCCGGGACACCGTACGCCCACGGCGTGTGGAACTCACCGCCGTAGAAGTGGTCCCACGCTTTCTTGCTCGTCAGACGGTGGTCCGCACCCGCGTCGATCACGAGACCGACGTTCTCGAGCGCATCTGTGTACTGCCCCGACTGTCCGTGCGGCAGCGCCAGGAACACGATGTCGTGCCCCGACAGCACCTCGGGCGTCGTCGGCTTCAGCTCGAGATGCTTGAGGGATCGCAGGTGCGGCTGATGCGCGACCAGCGGGTCCCCCGCGTTCGAATGCGCCGTGACCGTGGTGATCTCGACATCGGGATGGTTCGCGAGAAGCCGAAGAATCTCGCCCCCCGCATAACCAGAGGCGCCAGAAACGGCGACCGAATACGTCATGTTCTCTACCTTATTGCGCGATGAGCAGATATCCGTGACGGCGGACCGCTCACGCTACGCAATCTATGCGCGCGCTGACCGGCGGCCCGCCGAGATTCGGCGGCCGCGTCGGGTCTCGATGGCGCAGGACATGGGAGCGAGAATAGCACGGGGCGGGCGGTGAGGCCGATGTGGGCGCTATCGCCGCCGGTTCTGGAGGACGGACGCAAGACTGCGCGCCTCGTCCGCCCGGGCCAGTAGAAGGATCCCAACGTAGATCCCGAGAACAAGCGCGCCAACGAGGATTGCGCCGACGGCGCCCGCAACGACGCCCAACGACGTCCACCCGTTCGTTCCGCCCGACAGCGCATAGAGTCCGACTCCGCCCACGGCAGCGGGAAGCGCGGCGGCGAGGAAACCGATCAGCGAACGTGCCCAGCGCCGCGCACCGATCCTGCCGAGCCGCCGACGCAAGAGCGCGGACGCGATGAGCGTCTGAACGATGAACGAGATCGATTGCCCGAGTGCGACGGCGGCAGCCAATAGCTCGATGGGCAAGGTCTCGATATGCGCGAGCCACGAGGCAGCAGCCGCGGTCGCGACCACGACGATGCACTGGATCAGTGTGAACGCGAATGGCGTGCGTGTGTCTCCGAGAGCATAGAACGTACGCTGCACGATGAAGAGCACCGCCATCGGCAGGATCCCGACAAGGTAGGCGAGGAGCACAGCGGCCGCCTCGACGGCGTCGTGACCGTTCTGCGTCAGCATTCGCGAGAGCGGCACCGAGGCCGTGGCTACCGCCGCCGCGGCACCAACCACGAAGAAGCCAAGGGTGCGGATGCTCCGTGATACGTCTCTGCGAACGCGCTCGTGGTCGCCCGCCGCCGCGCCCTCGGCGATCCGTGTGAAGTACGGCGTCCCGATGGAGAACACGATGAGCGCATAGGGAAGCATGAACAGGAGCCAGGCATTGTTCAGGACGGTGACCGAGGCGGCATCACCGGACGAGGCCATCGTCACCGCGGTCTGGTAGAATCCCGCGAGCATCGCGGCGAGCGCCATGACGAAGGTCCACCCACCCGCACGCCCGAGGTTGCCGAGCCCGGCGCCGCGCCACCGGAAATCCGGGCGGATCCGCAGCCCGGTCTTGCGCCAGAAGAACGCCAACGTCACCGCTTGCAGGGCGACGCTGAGCGTCGCCGTGATGCCGAGTGTCGCCGCCATGCCCGGTGACCAGGCTGACGACTCGGTGAGATCGCCGCGGAAAATCGCGCCGATGATCAGAAAACCCGCGATCGAAACGATGTTGTTGGTCGCTGGAGCCCACATGTACGGCCCGAACACACGGCGAGCGTTCATCGTCTCGCCAACCAGCGCAAACGCGCCATAGAAGAATATCTGCGGCGCGCACCAGTACGCGAGCCACACAGCAAGCTCAGTCTGCACCGGATCGCCGGTCTCCCGGAGAAGCACCGTCACGATCAGCGGTGACACGACGAGAAGGAGCACGGTCACCGCGGACAGAGCGACAAGTCCGAGCGTGAAAACCTTGGAGATGAAGGCGTTGCCGCCGTCCTGATGCGCACCCGCCCGCACGATCTGGGGAACGAGCACGGCCGTCAGGACGCCGGCGGAGATCAGGTTGAAGACGGTGCTCGGCAACTGGTTCGCGACCGAAAATGCATCCGCCGCGGAGGATCCGACGGTACCGATCATTCCTGCGAGGACAATCGTGCGCGCGAAGCCCGTCACGCGCGACGCCAACGTGCCAGCACCGAGCAATAGGCTCGCGCGTCCCACTCCCGTCATGCTCTGCTCCGCTCGTCAGCGGCTCGACTGCACGACGTACTTGAAGCCGATGTGCGAGCCGACGAAGCCGAGGCGGGTGTAGAAACGGTGGGCGTCTTCGCGGGCGGCGTCGGAGGTGAGCTGGACGAGCGGCGCCTCGAGACCGATCGCGGCATTCCCGATCACCCAGCGCATTATCGCCGAGCCGATCCCGGATCCGCGCTCGGCGCTCGCGACGCGGACGGCCTCGACGAGCAGTCTCGTGCTTCCGCGCCGAGCCATTCCCGGGATGAGAGTCAGTTGGAGCGTGCCGACGATCGCGCCATCCGCCTTCGTCGCCACGACGAGTTCGTTGCCCGGGTCCCGTAGGATCCGGTCGAGGGCGGTGGCGTAGGCCGGTTCGTCAGCGTCGAGGGCGAGGTCTCCACGCCCGGCGCTGATCGGGTCATCCGCGAGTAGCCGTATGAGGTCGCGGAGGTCATCGCGCGTTGCCCGGCGGATCGTCACCTCGGCGTCGCGAGCAGACACGGATACCGGAAGGTTCAAGAGTTCGAGCACGATTCATTGTCTCGCGGTCGCGAGGGGAAGATCGATGCGACTCGGCAGATCGCAAGGGCCGGATCCCCGCGGGGTGCGCGGCTCTGACACCCATCCCGAGCTGCAGCAACACCCATCGAACGGACCACCGCCGCGTGCGCGGCTCCGACATGAGCTCGCTCGAAGCATGGCGGGTCATGCCCGGACTACCGCCGCGTACGCGGCTCCGACCGCGTCTGCGGGACCGTGACATCCTGCGCGAAGGGACTACCGCCGCGTACGCGGCTCCGACGTCTGCCGGCAATCGCCGCCGGAACAATAACCGTCCGGGGTTGTCCGTTGGTCGGCGACCGTGTGGATTCTGCACGGAGAACCCGCGCACGCGGGGGCAAACGCCGGAGGGGGCGAGGGATCCGTGGATCCCTCGCCCCCTTCGGGTCGTACGCGAACTCAGTCGCGGATCTTCGCTCCGAAGCGCTCCTCGGCCACGGCGACACCGGCGAGCTTCGCCTCGGTTGCCTCGGCCGCCGTCAGGGTACGGTCCGGAGCGCGGAAGCGCAGGGCGAAGGTGAGCGACTTCTGGCCCTCGTCGAGGCCCTGGCCGCGGTAGTCGTCCACGAGGCGCGTGCTCTCGAGAAGCTCACCAGCGCCCTCGACGAGTGCCGCGCGCACCTCGGCGGCGGGGATGCCCTGACCGACGACGAGCGAGACATCCTGCGTGGCCGCCGGGTAGGTCGAGAGGCTCGACACCGTCACCCGCTCCCCCGCGAGGGCGATCACGCGGTCGAGGTCGAGCTCCGCGACAGTGACGCGGCCGAACAGGTCGGCCTCCTTCGACACGTCCGGGTGAAGCTCTCCGACGTAGCCCACCTCGACGCCCGCCGCGACGAGCTTGCCCGCGCGGCCCGGGTGCAGGGCGGCACGCTGCGTCTGCTCGACGTCGATCGCGATGCCCGCGGCCTCGCCGATCGTACGAACCGCGTCGAGCGCCGACTCGAGGCCCGCGGCCTCCGCCGCGCGGCCCGGCTGCTTCGGAGCGATGTCGCCCGCGAACAGCATCGCCACGTGGCGCGGCTGCGGCGGGATCGACGCGTGGATCGCCCCCAGCTCCTCGTCAGAAGGACGCTGCGCCCGCGGGTAGTTCGCGTCGGTGCCGTAGACCACGCCCTCTTCCGGGAGGAAGACGCTGCCCATCTCGAACAGGGACAGATCGGTCGTGCCGCGCGACAGGTTGCGGTGGGCCGTCGTGACGAGGCCCGGCACGAGCGAACGACGCATGAACGGTGCCGTCTGGTCGAGTGCGTTCGCGAGGCGAACCATCGAGACCTTCTCGCCCGACGCGGATCCATACAGGGTGTTCGCCTGCTCGGAGACGAAGGGGAACGCGATCGTCTCGACGAGGCCCGCCGCCGCGAGGGCGTCGGCGACGCGCCGACGCGCCGACTGCTCACGCGTGTAGCCGCGGCCCGCGGGAGCCGTCGGCAGGATCGAGGGGACCTTGTCGAGACCGTCGACGCGCGCGATCTCTTCGACGAGCGTCCACTTGTCGATCAGGTCGGGGCGCCACGAGGGTGTCACAACGCGGAAACCGCCCTCCACGCGGGTGACGGCGCAACCGATCTTCTCGAGGATCTCCTGCTGACGCGACGCCTCGTATTCGACGCCGACGAGCCCGCCCGCGAAGTCTTCGGGAAGTTCGATCGTCTCGCCCTGGAACTCGTAGTCGAGCTCGGCGCCCACCGTGCCTGCGGTGCCGCCCGCGAGCTCGACCATGAGGTCGACCACGCGCTGCGCCGCAGCGTGTGCGATCAGCGGATCCACGCCCCGTTCGAAACGCTTGCTGGCCTCGCTCGGCAGCTTGTGCCGACGCGCCGTGCGCGCGATCGACACGGATTCGAAGGCCGCCGCTTCGACGACCACGTTGGTCGTCTCGTCATTCAGCTCGGTCGAGGCGCCGCCCATGACGCCCGCCAGGCCGATGGGGCCCGATTCGTCGGTGATGAGCAGGTCCTCATCGCTGAGCGTGCGCTCGATCCCATCGAGGGTCGTCAGCTTCTCGCCCTTTTCGGCGCGGCGCACCGTGATGCCACCCGCGAGGCGGTCGGCGTCATAGCCGTGGATCGGGTTACCGAGCTCGATCATCACGTAGTTCGTGATGTCGATCAGCAGGCCCAGGGAACGGACGCCGGCGAGCTGCAGGCGCGCGCGCATCCACGGCGGTGTCGGACGCGACGCGTCGACGCCGTTCACCGTGCGCACGACGAACTGCTTCACCCCGTGGTTGCCGCGGATCGGGCGCTGGTCGTCGATCGCCAGAGCGAAGCCTTCGCCCGCTGCGACCTCGGACGAGGGACGTGCCGCGGGATCGGTGAACGACGCTCCCGTCGCGAGCGCGTATTCGCGAGCCATGCCGCGGATCGACAGCGCGTAGCCGCGGTCCGGCGTGACGTTGACGTCGACGGCCTCGCCGTCGAGCCCCAGCAGAGCGATCGCATCGGTGCCGAGCTCGGGGTCGAGACCCCACTCCACGAGGCGGATGATGCCGTCGTGGTCGTCGCCGAGGCCGAGCTCCTTCGCCGACGCGATCATGCCGTCCGAGGTGTGACCGTAGGTCTTGCGCGCCGAGATCGGGAACGGGCCGGGAAGCACCGCGCCGGGAAGGGAGACCACGACCTTGTCGCCGGGGTGGAAGTTCTGCGCGCCGCAGATGATGCCCCGCACGCCGCCGTGCGCCTCGCCGACATCGACCTGGCACCAGCGGATGTTCTTGCCGTTCTTCTGCGGCTCGACCTCGAACGAGACGACCTGGCCGACGACGACGGGGCCCGTCACGTCGAAGCCGAGGGCCTCCTCCTCCTCGAAGCCGACCGACACCAGCGAGGCGAAGACGTCATCCGTCGTCGCCTCGTCGCTCATCTCGACGAACTCGCGAAGCCACGAAAGCGGAACGCGCATCAGACCACCATCCCGAACTGCTCGCTGAAGCGGACATCGCCCTCGGCCATGTCGCGCATGTCTTGTACATCGCTGCGGAACATCAGCGCCCGCTCGATCCCGATACCGAACGCGAAGCCGCTGTACACCTCGGGATCGATGCCCGCGGCGCGCAGCACGTTCGGGTTGACCATGCCGCAGCCGCCCCACTCGATCCAGCGCGCGCCGCCCTTGAACGTCGGATGCCACAGGTCGAACTCGGCGCTCGGCTCGGTGAACGGGAAGTGGTTCGTGCGCAGACGCGTCTTCGCCTCGGCACCGAACAGCTGCTTCGCGATGTGATCGAGGGTGCCCTTGAGGTGCGCCATCGTGATGCCCTTATCGACGACCAGGCCCTCGGCCTGCGTGAAGACGGGGAGGTGCGTCGCATCGAACTCGTCGGTGCGGGCGACCTTGCCGGGCGAGAGCACGTAGATCGGCACCTCGCGGTCGAGCATCGTGCGCATCTGCACGGGGCTCGTCTGGGTGCGCAGCACCAGGTGGCGGTTCGCCGGATCCACGTAGAAGGTGTCCTGCTCCTGGCGCGCCGGGTGGTCCTCGTCGAGGTTCAGCGAATCGAAGTTGAACCACTCGTGCTCGAGCTCGGGGCCCTCCGCGATCTCCCAGCCCATGCCGACGAAGAGATCCGCGATCGCCTCCTGCATCAGCGCGACCGGGTGGCGCGCGCCCGAGCGGGTGCGGCTGGCGATCGCCGTGATATCGAGGCGCTCGGCCTCGAGCTTCGCGGCGTCCTCGATCGCCTTCAGTTCTTCCTCGCGCGCCGAGAACGCCTGGTTCACGCGTCCGCGAGCGCTGCCGACGAGCTTGCCGGCCTCGGCCTTCTTCTCCTTGGCGACATGGCGCATCTGCGCGTTCAGCGTCGCGAGCGGACTGCCCTCGCCCTGGTGGGCGGCACGGGCCTGTTTCAGCGCGGCAGTATCGGCGGCCGCAGCGACCGCGGAAAGCGCATCGGCGACGGCGGCCTCGACCGCTTCTGGGGTGATCTCGGGTACGTCAGACACGAGGCCCCATCCTACTGTCCGCGGCTGGACGGCCGTTTACTTCGCCGAGTAGAAGGCGATGCCCTCGTACGACCAGTTCTTGTCGGTCCGCTTGATGTTGTCGGCCTCGGCGGAGTTCGACGTGTAGAAGTGCTTTCCGAACTTGTCCGACCAGAAGCGGTACACGGGCGTGGTCGACGAGGAGGATGTCCTCGCCGTGCAGAATGCGGCTCCCTCATAGGACCAGTTCCTATCGGTCTCGCGCACCTTCTTCATCTCGGCCTGATTCGTCGTATAGAAGTGCGACTCGAACTTCGAGGACCAGAAGCGGTACACCGGGATGGTGCCGGCGCCGCAGGATCCATTCGCCGCGGACCAGGCACGGAACCCCGTTCCCTCGTACGCCCAGTTGTCGTCGGTCCGCTTGATCTTGTCGGCCTCGGCGGCATTCAGCGTGTAGAAGTGCGCGTTGTCGAACGCCGACGACCAGAAGCGCGCGACCGGCTTGGCGTCATTCGGGTTCGGCGTATTGGAGGCGCCGCCGGATCCCGAACCACCGAACCAGTCGGTGTAGTAGTTCACGAAGTTGCGGTTGCCGTACGACGAGCAGGAGTCGCCCGTGCCGTAGCCCGCTGCGAGCGCCGCCTTGTTCGGCACATACGGCGTGTAGTAGTACAGGGCCGCCGTCGCCTTGTTCTGGATCGTGACGCCGGTGGTTCCGCAGGCCGAGTTCGGATGGTACTTCACCCGCGACTCCTTGCCGACGGGGTACCAGTTGAAGGTGGGGTCGATCGAGTAGCGGCGCAGCTGCTTGGCCGCCATGTAGACCTGGTTCTGGAAACCGAGGAACTGCGGGTCGCACGCGGCGTTGTCTGGGCACGCGAAGCCCATCGCCTTGTCGTAGCGGAAGTCGCTCGGCCACGTGTGCGTCACGAGGCCCTGCTCCTTCTGCAGGATCACGAGCAGCACCTTCTCGCTGATGCCGCAGGCCTTCGCCGACTTGGAGATGATCGAGGCTGCCGACTCCTTCGCCGACCCGGTGTAGGTGCCCGAGCAGTAGCTGTTCGGCGCCTTGGTGGCCGTCTTCTGCGTGAAGTCCTTCAGGCAGGTGTAGCCCTTCTGACAGCTCGGCACCTTGTTGTCGAGGAACGCCTGGATCTGAGCCGCCGTCATCGTTCCGGACGTGTACATCAGCTTGTCGGAAATGAGGTTGCCCGGCTGGAAGTTCTTCAGCGAGATCGCTTGCATGCCCGCGCTCTCGGATGCCTGCCCCGGGTCGGCCTCGTCGATCGTCGTGGATCCGAGATAGTCGCCCGTTTCGGGGGCCGGGATCGCGGGGGCATCATCCGCGACTGCGGTTGACGGCACGAGCGCCGCGGCGGCGAGGCCGATCACGCCGAGTGCGAGGGCGAGTTTCGAGCGGAGGGCCGGCAGGCGAGGCATGGTTCCCAGTGTGCCAGAGGCCGCGCGGATATTCTCCGCGCGGCCTCTGGCACATGGCGGTACCGTTACCCGGGCAGACGGCCCCCGGCGTTGCGGGGGCCGGCTCCCGTCTGCATCGAGATCGCCTCCGTCAGGGTGACCTCGTCGTCGGCCGCCGGGTCGTGTGGTCCCGCGTCCGGGCGCTTGGCGGAGCGGCGTCCGCGCTTCTCGATCCAGTGCGCGAGCCACGACAGCAGCAGGCACATCACGATGTAGATGCCGCCGATGACGATCGCCGACTGCAGGATCGGGCTTCCGAGGCGCGCTTGCGAGCTGAGGAGCTTCGTGTAGTACAGCAGCTCGGGGTAGGTGATGATGAAGCCGAGTGCCGTGTCCTTCAGGGTCACGACCAGCTGAGCGACGATGACCGGCAGCATGGCGCGGATCGCCTGCGGGAGCAGGATGAGCATCATGACGTTGCTCTTGCGCAGGCCGATCGCGTAACCGGCCTCGCTCTGGCCGCGCGGCAGCGCCTCGACTCCGGCGCGCAACGCTTCGGCGAGGACTGAACCGTTGTAGAGCGTCAGGCCGAGTACGACGGCCCAGTAGGGCGCGATCGTGATATCGAACGTGGGCAGGCCGTAGTAGAAGATCATCATCATGACCAGCACCGGCACCGCCCGGAACAGCTCCGTCACGACCATGACGGGCACGCGCACCCACGCGTGATCGGACAGCCTACCGATGGCGAGCGCGAAGCCGAGGGCCAGGCTGAGCACGCCGGCAAGCGCGAACGCCTTCAGCGTGTTGAGCAGCATCTCCCCGATCGTGATCCAGACGTTCGTGTAGGTGAACACGCTCCATTTCTGGGCCGTGAACTGGCCTGAGAGCGTGAAGCGCCACAGCACGAAGCCGACTGCCGCGAGCACTACGACGACCGTGGCGACCGCGAGAACCCTGTTGCGCGCCCGCGCGCGTGGGCCGGGGACGTCGTACAGTACGGAGCTCATCGCGCGATCCGCCACTTCTTCTCGAGGGCGCGCTGCGCCAGGGTCAGGAGCATCACGACCACCACGAAGAACACGGCCACCCAGGCCAGGATCTCCATCGAGGTACCGGGGCGCGTGTGCGAGTTCGAGATCGTCTGCTGCAGCCGCGGCAGCACCGCGATCGAGAAGCCGGCCGCGACCGTCGTGTTCTTCAGCAACGCGATCAGCACGCTCATCATGGGCGGCACGACTGAACGGAACGCCTGCGGCAGCACGACCTGCGTCATCACCAGCCCGAACGGGAGTCCGATGGCGCGCGCGGCCTCGGCCTGCCCGACCGGCACGGTGTTGATGCCGGCACGCAGCGTCTCCGCGACGTAGGTCGCCGTGTACACGCCGATCGCGGCGATGCCGAGGATCGTGTTCGGCAGCGTAGGCAGCGCAAGCGCGGAATAGCCGAAGATGAAGAAGAAGAACACGAGCGTCAGGGGCGTGTTGCGCACCAGGTTGACGTAGAGCGTTCCGACCGCGCGCGCGATTGGCACCGGCGAGACGCGCATCGCGCCGACGACCGTGCCGAGCACAATGGCGATCACGCCGCCGCCCGCGAAGAGCAAGAGCGTAGTGCCGATCCCCTGTCGCCAGAGGTCGAGGTTTCCGGTAATGGCGTCCACTCGTCACACTCCTTCGGATATGAGCGGACGGTGCGGGGCCCGTGCGGGCCCCGCACCGCGGAGTCAGCTGACGGGGTCGACTTCGGGCTGCTCGATCTCGACGCCCGACTTGCCGAGGGTCGCGTCGAAGATCTTCTGCCATTCGTCGTGGCCGTCGGTGAACAGAGTGTTGATGTGCTCCTGCAGGGCGGTGTCGCCCTTCGGGAGGCCGACGCCGTAGCGCTCCTCGGTGAAGAGGCCGGGGTTGTTGCCCTCGGTGTCGGGCAGCACCTTCAGCTCGTCCGGGCGCTCGGCCGCGTAGCCGATGAGGATCGCCGCGTCGGTCGTCACCGCGTCGACCTTGCCGCTCAGGAGGTCCTCGACGCACTGCGAGTAGATGTCGTACTCCTGCGTCTTCACCTCGGGGAAGTTCTCCGTGATGTTCTGGATGGGCGTCGAACCGGTCGCCGAGCACACGGTCTTGCCGTTAAACGTCGACTCGTCCTTGACCTCGGTGATCGGACTGTCGGCGGCGACCAGGAAGCCCTGACCTGTGACGAAATACGGACCCGCGAAGTCGATCTGCTCCTTGCGCTGATCAGTGATCGAGTAGGTGCCGACGTAGTAGTCGATGTTGCCGCTGACGAGCTCCTGCTCGCGGTTCGCCGACGCTACCGCCTTGTAGGTGATGTCCTCCTCGTCGAAGCCGAGCGACGCGGCGATCCACCGCGCGATCTCGATGTCGAAACCGCTTCGCTCGTTGGTCGCGACGTCGAGGTAGCCGAGGCCGGGCTGGTCCTCCTTCACGCCGATGATGGGGCCACCGTTCTCCACCATCTTGTCGTAGGTGGGGCTGCCCTCGAGGGCGACCTCGTCGGCGACCTCGGGCTCGGGCGCGGGTTCCCCACCGCCTGCCGGATCGGTCGGGGATCCGCTGTTGCACGCGGTCAGCGCGACGAGTGCACCCGCCGCGAGGGCTGCCGCCGCGATGTTCCGAAACTTTCGCATGATGTCCTCCTTGTGGGAACCGAACCACGCCCACAACCGTGCGGGCGCGCTTTGGGGGTCTATTTGGTCAGCAGCTTCGAGAGGAAGTCCTTCGCGCGCCCCGACTGCGGGTTCGTGAAGAACGACTCCGGATCGGCCTGCTCGACGATCTCGCCGTCAGCCATGAAGACGACCCGGTCGGCCGCCTTGCGGGCGAAGCCCATCTCGTGGGTCACGACGACCATCGTCATGCCCTCCTTGGCGAGGTCGACCATGACGTCGAGCACCTCGTTGATCATCTCGGGGTCGAGCGCGCTCGTCGGTTCGTCGAACAGCATCACCTTCGGGTGCATCGCCAGGGCACGAGCGATCGCGACGCGCTGCTGCTGTCCGCCGGAGAGCTGCGCGGGATACTTGTCCGCCTGGTGCGCGATGCCGACCCGGTCGAGCAGCTGACGTGCCTCGGCCTCGGCCTCCGACTTCTTTGCACCCTTGACCTTGATCGGCCCGAGTGTGACGTTGTCGAGGATCGTCAGGTGGCTGAACAGGTTGAACGACTGGAACACCATCCCCACGTCGGCACGAAGGGCCGCGAGCGCCTTCCCCTCGCTCGGAAGCTCCTTGCCGTCGATCGCGATCGAGCCGCTCGTGATCGTCTCGAGGCGGTTGATCGTGCGGCACAGCGTCGACTTACCCGAACCCGAGGGGCCGATCACAACGACGACCTCGCCACGATCGACCGTGAGGTTGATGTCCTTCAACGCATGGAATTCGCCATAGTGCTTCTGCACGTGGTCGATGACTACTAACGGCTCTGCCATGCCCGAACTCTAGCGACAGGTTTCGCGCCGCCGCTAGCCCTTTTGACGCGAACGTTCGACGACGTTATCGAACGCTTATGTTGCTGATGTCCGCTTACGCGCAATGACACAGCGCCGTACTGGTCCCCGGCAGGCGCTGTCAGGCGTCGGCGCGGGATCTCCCCGTCGCCGCACCGTGATGCCTCAGGCGCTTCGCTGCGCGAAGGCGGTCTCGTAGAGGCACACGCTCGCTGCCGTCGCAAGGTTCAGCGACTCGGCGTGGCCGTAGATCGGCAGCTTGAGGGCGCGATCGACAAGACCGAGCGACTCATCCGTCAGGCCGCGCGCCTCGTTGCCGAACACCCACGCGGTCGGGTTCGCGAGCGCGCCGCGTGCCGAGAGCACATCGTCGCCCTTCACGTCGGCCGCGAACACCTGTACGCCCGCGCCCCGCGCCCGGCCGACCACATCGGCGAGATCGGCGTCTACCGCGAAGGGCACGTGGAAGAGCGAACCGGTCGTCGAACGAACGACCTTCGGGTTGAACGGATCCACGGTGCGGCCCGTCAGCACGACGGCGTCGGCGCCCGCGGCGTCGGCCGCGCGGATGATCGTGCCCAGGTTGCCCGGATCCCGGACCTCCTCGCAGATCACGACGAGCTTCGGCTCGTTCGCGAAGATGTCCTTGAGCGCCGTCGGGTTCTGCCGCGCGACCGCGACGAATCCCTGTGGCGTCACGGTGTCGGCCATCGCGTCGATCACGGTCTCATCGGCGTAGTCCCACTCGAGGTCGGGATTCTGCGCCTGCGCATCGGTGATGAGAGTGCGGATATCGCCGTGCTTCTCGAGCGCCGTCGGCGTCGCGTACAACTGCTCGACGAGCTCCGGACGATAGGTCAGCGCCTCACGGACGGCCTGAGGACCCTCCAGCAGGAAACGGCCCGTGTCGCGTCGCTCGTTTCGCTGGGACAGCTTGCGGATCGTCTTGACGCGCGCGGCGCGGGGGTTCTCGAGCATGACTCCTAGGCTACTGTGCCCCGCCGGGAAAGGCCCGGTGCCTTCGCCGTCACAACGCTGTGCTGATAGAAGCCCCATCCGAACACGATCGTGCCGAGGAGCAGCACGGCGCGCGCCAGCACGACGGCCGCGATCGTCACAGACGGATCCAGCCCGCCCGCGACGAAGGTCGCGACCATGACCACCTCGTACGCGCCCACGCCGTTGGGCGTCACGATGATCATACTCGCCACCGTCGCGACGCCGTACGCGACGAACACGAGCGCCGGATCCGGATACACGCCGAACGACGCGAGCGCGATCCAGAACAGCGCGGCATCGCAGGTATTGATGACGAACGACCAGAGGAAGGGCGCGACGAGGCTGCGCGGGCGCGCGAGGATCTCGCGCACCTCGAGGTGCAGCCCGTCGACGAAGCGCACGAGCGGCACGGCGTCGAGCGGGCGACGTACCCGCACCACCCTCATGCCCCAGCGAGCGACGCGCAGGGCCACGCCCGCGACCCTGTGCAGAAGGCGACGCCGCTCGAGGATCCACACGCCCGCGCCCACGCCCACGAGCGCCGCGATGCCGATGCCCGCCGCTGCCCACAGCACCTTTGTGCTGCCGTGGCCCGTGATCAGGAGCTCGACGCCCGCGACCGCGAGCATGATGCTGAACGACACGAACATGACGCCGAACTTCGCCAGCTGGGCGATCGTGCCGCGGCTCGCGGGGATCCCCAGCGTCGCCAGCTTCCACGAGGTGTAGGCGATTCCGGCCGCGCCACCGGAGGGCAGCATGTGGTTGGCGAAGTTGAACTCGAGGGACATGCGCATCGCCGTCAGTGGCCGCATGCCGCGCAGTTCGCCCCGAGCACGCAGGAAGGAGAACAGTGCCTCGCCGGTCGCCGCGTAGCTCGCGAGCTGCGCGGGCAGCAGGAGCGCGAAGATCCAGAGGTTGACATCGGCGAGGCTGTGCCACGCGTCGACAACGCTCGGCCACGCCTGCCAGATGATGACTGCGACGAGAACGGCCGTGACGATGCTGATCCAGGTCTTAAACGAGGGCCATCTCATGCGCCGTTCTCGATCCATCGCGTGCGGCGTCCGAAGCGGTGCCGAGCGAGGGTGACGCCGTCGGTGCGGTAATAGCGCGCGAGTTTCTCCCGCTCGATCGAGCGGAACAGCCTCGCTCGCACACCCAGTCGCGGGTCGAAGCGCAGGCGGTGCCCCGTGCGAAGCAGCGCGATCGTCACATCAACGTCGTCGCTCACCATCTCGTCATCGGCCGCGACGAGCGGGCGCGCTCGTTCCCAGGCCTCGCGGCGCATCGCCGAGTTGAAGCCATAGAGCATGGGCCGTACGCCGATGCTGCGCTCGTGCCAGAAGCGGAAACCCCGGTACCACCAGCGGAACCAGCACAGGTGACCGGGCGACAGCTCGGCGATGCCCGCTCCCCCGCCGAGCGCGTCGAGGTCCGCGCAGTCGAACGCGGCGCGCAGGCGATGGATCCAATCGGGCGTGACAAGCGAATCGGCGTCGATGCGCGCGATCACGTCACCACGCGCCGCGTCGAAACCCGCCGAGCGCGCGTAGGTCACACCTGCGCGGGGCTCCGTGATCACCCGCACGCCATCGAACCGCGACGCGATTGCCACCGTGTCGTCCGCCGAGGCGTTGTCGACGACGATGATCTCGTCGGCGGGGTCGCTCTGGGCCGCGAGGGCGCCCAGGCAACGGGCGATGATATGAGCCTCGTTGAAGGCGGGGATGACGACCGAGATCGTCGGCCGAGAATCGGCGCGCGCAGGAAGCGTGTAGGCCACCTCCCTAGCAAACACGTTCCAGGTGAACGACACAAGACCGCTCTTTCGCGCAGTGATGAATACAGCGAAGGCGGGCACCCCGTCCGGGGCACCCGCCTTCAGCGAAGAACCTGCTTACGCAGCCTTCGGCGCGTTGACGTCGGCGGGCAGAGCGCCCTTCGCGACCTCGATCAGCGTCGCGAACGTCGCGGGCTCGTTGACCGCGAGTTCGGCGAGCATGCGGCGGTCGACCGTCACGCCGGCCAGGTTCAGACCCTGGATGAAGCGGTTATAGGTCAGGCCGTTGGCGCGGGCGCCAGCGTTGATGCGCTGGATCCACAGACGACGGAAGTCGCCCTTGCGCTTGCGGCGGTCGCGGTACGCGTAGACCAGCGAGTGGGTGACCTGCTCCTTAGCCTTGCGGTAGAGGCGCGAACGCTGCCCGCGGTAACCCGAGGCGCGGTCGAGGATTGTACGACGCTTCTTGTGGGCGTTTACTGCCCGCTTTACTCGTGCCATGAGTGTGTTTCCTTAAAAATTCGAGGGGTCGAGTCGCTCAGCGACCGAGCAGCTTCTTGACGGTCTTCATGTCGTTGCCCGAGACCAGCTGGTCCTGGTTCAGACGACGCGTGCGACGGCTCGACTTCACCTCGAGGTTGTGGCGCATGCCCGACTGCTGCTTCTTGATCTTGCCGCTGCCGGTGATCTTGAAGCGCTTCTTGGCGCCCGAGTGGGTCTTCTGCTTCGGCATTGTTCTTTCCTTGACGTGTGCGCCCGCCAGGGGCGACATGGGTGCTACCCGTCCGTCGGACGGGAAGTGATTCAGATTACCGACTACTCGGCGGCAGAATCCTTGCTCGCGTTCTTCGCTTCGCGAGCGGCCTGCTTGGTGGCCGCGCGCTGAGCGTTCTGCTCCGCCTTGGCCTCGGACTTGTTCTTCACCGGCGCGATGATCATCACCATGTTGCGTCCGTCGATCTTCGGACGCGACTCGACCGAGCCGAGTTCTGCGACTTCTTCGGCGAACTTCATCAGCAGGCGGACACCCATCTCGGGACGCTGCTGCTCGCGACCGCGGAACAGGATCATTGCCTTGACCTTGTCTCCGGCCTTGAGGAAGCCCTCAGCACGCTTGCGCTTGGTGTCGTAGTCGTGCTGGTCGATCTTCAAGCGGAAGCGAACCTCCTTGAGAACCGTGTTGGCCTGGTTGCGACGTGCTTCCTTGGCCTTCTGCGCGGTCTCGTACTTGAACTTGCCGTAGTCCATGATCTTGGCTACGGGCGGACGCGAGTCGGGAGCAACCTCGACGAGGTCGAGATCCTGCTCCTGAGCGAGGCGAAGAGCAACCTCGCTGCGGACAACACCGATCTGTTCGCCGCCGGGGCCGATGAGACGGACCTCAGGCACGCGAATGCGCTCGTTGATGCGGGGATCGCTGATGCGGAACTCCTAATGGTGCGGTAGTCGATAAGCCACCGCGACGCGAGGTACGCGACGCGGGCGGGAGAATCTTCAACATCCGCACGTGTCACGCATGAACAATCGCGTGTCACCACCCTGCGAGCGAACTCACGTTCGCCCCTACCCTCTTTTCAGAGGGCGGAGTGTGCTTGACCCGGTAGCCTAGAGCGGCAAGCGCGGGTGGGATGAAAATCCTCTTTCGTCCGAGCCAATGCCCGGAGCCCGACACAGTCTAGCAGAAAGTTGCTCATGAGCACCACTTCGTCAGATCACGCCCATTCCTTCGACGCAGACCGACACGCGAAGTGGGAGGAACAGGAGCGAGCTGCGGCCGCCACCGATGCTACCCGCGACATCGCCGATGTTGCGGCCGTCGAAGTCGTCGCGACCGCGTGCGTGCACCTCATGAGCGCAGCAGCCGTGAAGCTCGGCCTCGGCGAAGGCGAGAACGCCGAGGAATTCACCGACCTCGACGAGGCGCGCAAGCTCATCAACGCCCTCGCCGGCCTCGTCACCGCCGCCGCGCCGGAGATCAGCGACATGCATGCCCGCCCGATCCGCGACGGCCTGCGCTCGCTTCAGCTGCGCTTCCGAGAGATCTCCGTGATTCCGGACGAGCCCGGCAAGGGCCCCGGCGAGAAGTACACCGGCCCGGTCATCTGAGACACAGAAGCGCCGACCGGAGTTCTCCGCTCGGCGCTTCTGCGTTCTACCGCAAGCTCACCTGCATACTGTCGACGAGCACGGCGATGCGATCGTCGGCTGCCCATCGGCGCGCGAGTCGACCGAGGACCGTGTCGAGCTCCTCGCGCTCGAGCCCCTGGGTCAGAGTCAGGGTCACCGTCAGCTCGGGCCCCTGAAGGCGGCTCGTCGGGTCCCCTGCCGTCAGCTGGATGTCTTGCACCGCCAGCTCGGATCCGATGGACTCGTGGAAAGCCGTGGCGACCTCGGGGCTCAGCCATGACGGCACCCACGACTGCTCCTGCGCGATCGCCCATACGGCGGGCCGACGCACGACGAACTCGGTCGGACTCGTCGGATCCACGACCACCAGGTCGGTGTCCTCCCCCGCGGCGGCAAGCGCGGCGCGCGTACCCGCAACCGGGATCGGGCGCGCGAGCGGATTCCATGCCTGCATCGTCTCGACGCACGAGAACACCGGAAGCACCTTGCGGCCGTCCGGCGCCGAGACCGTGACGATCGACAGCTCCTGCGTCTTGTCGACCGCGAGACCGGTCGGCCCCACGCCCTCGTCGCCCTTCTCGGCGACGAGCGGCGCGAGCACGCGGGCACGACGGAGCGCGTCGACGACGGCCACCTGGTCGCCGTCGCCCTGCCGGAACCTCGTCAGCGCAGCCCAGAGTGCGGGATCTGCGGACCCGTCGTCACCAGCCGCGGGGTTCGGCCGGAAGGTGCGTCCCTCCCAAGCCTGTCCCGCGGAGTCGGTGACGTTGCCCGCGAGATGCGATGGCAGCTCGCGGGCTCCTTCGGCCGGCTCAGAGCGCGGCGACATCCAGAGCCTCGGCGAGCGTGAAGGCGCCCGCATAGAGGGCCTTACCCACGATCGCTCCCTCGACACCCAGCGGGACCAGGCCGCGCAGCGCGGCGATGTCGTCGAGGCTCGACACACCGCCGGAGGCGACGATCGGTCGGTCCGTGCGCTCGGCCATCTGGCGCAGCAGGTCGAGGTTCGGGCCCTTGAGCGTGCCGTCCTTCGTCACGTCGGTGACGACGTAGCGGGCGCAGCCGGCCTTCTCGAGGCGCGTCAGCACGTCCCAGAGATCGCCGCCGTCCTGCGTCCAGCCGCGGGCCGACAGCGTGGTGCCGCGCACGTCGAGGCCGACCGCGATCGCCTCGCCGTAGCGGGCGATGACGGCCTCGGTCCAATCCGGGTTCTCGAGCGCAGCCGTGCCGAGGTTCACGCGGGTCGCGCCGGACTCGAGAGCGGCCTCGAGCGACGCATCGTCGCGGATGCCGCCCGAGATCTCGACGTTGACGCCCTTCATGTGCTTGATGACCTTGCGCATCACGGCCGTGTTCTGTCCACGACCGAACGCGGCGTCAAGGTCGACGAGGTGGAGCCACTCGGCGCCCTGGTCTCGCCACTGCTCAGCGGCCTCGATGGGGTCTCCGTAGCTGGTCTCACTGCCGGCCTCGCCCTGCGTGAGACGCACGGCCTTACCGCCCGCAACGTCCACGGCGGGAAGAAGGGTCAGACGGGGTGTCGATGCGAAGTCGTTCATCTCTCCAGACGTGGCCCGCGGGACCCTCCCACGAGGCACACAAGCGATAAGGCTAGACCCGATCGGCTCGGGCGCCAATTCCGGCGGAATACTCAGAGCGTTTCGAGCCAGTTGCGGAGGAGGGCGATCCCCGCCTCACCCGACTTCTCGGGGTGGAACTGCGTTGCCGAGAGCGGGCCGTTCTCGACCGCGGCGATGAAGCGGCTGCCGTGAGTCGACCAGGTGACGGCAGGCTCGCGGAAGGGCTTGTCGACCTCCAGAGTCCAGTCCTGCGCGGCGAAGGAATGCACGAAGTAGAAGCGCTCCTCCTCGAGGCCCGCGAACAGGCGCGAGCCCTCGCCGACCTCGACCGTGCTCCAGCCCATGTGCGGTACGACGGGCGCCTCGAGTTCGCGAACGGTGCCGCGCCACTCTCCGAGTCCCTCGATATCGTTACCCCGCTCGACACCGCGCTCGAACATGATCTGCATGCCCACGCAGATGCCGAGCACCGGGCGTCCGCCCGCTAGGCGACGCTCAATCAGTTCTCCGCCGCGGATGGCGTTCAGCTGCTCCATGACCGCACCGAACGCGCCCACACCGGGCACGAGCAGGCCATCGGCGTCGGCGACCGTCGCCCGGTCGCGGGTCAGCGCTACCTCCGCGCCCGCGCGCTCGAGCGCCTTCACGGCCGAGTGCACGTTGCCCGATCCGTAGTCGAGCACCGCGACGAGCGGCTTCTCCACCATCAGAGCGCACCCTTGGTCGATGGGATGCCCACGACCAGCGGATCCAGCGCTTTCGCCTGACGGAACGCGCGAGCGAACGCCTTGAACTCGGCCTCGGCGATGTGGTGCGGATCGCGCCCGGCGACGACGTTGACGTGGACCGTGAGACCCGCGTGGAAGGTGATCGCCTCGAACGCGTGACGCACCATCGATCCCGTGAAGTGACCCCCGATGAGGTGCATCTCGAAGCCCGCGGGCTCGCCCGTGTGCACGAGGTAGGGGCGACCTGAGATGTCGACGACGGCCTGAGCGAGCGCCTCGTCGAGCGGGACGAGCGCATCGCCGTAACGAGAGATCCCCGCCTTGTCACCGAGAGCCTCGCGGATCGCCTGGCCGAGGACGATCGCGGTGTCCTCAACCGTGTGATGGACATCGATGTGCGTATCACCCGTGGATACGACCGTGAGATCGGTCAGCGAGTGCTTGGCGAACGCCGTAAGCATGTGGTCGAAGAACGGGACGGAGGTCGAGATAGAGCTCTGCCCCGTGCCGTCGAGGTTCAGCGACAGCTCGATCGACGACTCGCTCGTCGTGCGGGTGCGGGTCGCGGTGCGCGCGGTGGTCATAGTCGAATCCTATTCGTCGCGGATGCGCGCCAGCGCGTCCAGGAAGGCTGTGGTCTCTTCTTCCGTGCCGGCGGAGACGCGGAGGTGACCGGGGATGCCGACGTCACGAATGAGAACACCCTCGTCGCACAGACGGCGCCACGTTTCGTGCGGGTCGTCGACACCGCCGAAGAGCACGAAGTTGCTACCCGACTCGTAGGGGTCGTAGCCGAGCGCCGCGAGAGTCGCCGAGATCCGGTCGCGCTGCTCGACGATATCGGCAACCGTGCGCAACATCGTCTCGCTGTGACGCAACGCGGCCGTTGCGGCCGCCTGCGTCACGGCGCTCAGGTGATACGGCAGGCGCACGAGGCGCAGAGCGTCGATCACCGCGGGATCCGCAGCGAGGTAGCCGACACGCGCGCCAGCGAAGGCGAAGGCCTTGCTCATCGTGCGCGAGACGACGAGACGCTCGCGGCCCGGAAGAAGCGTGAGCGCCGAGGGCGTGTCGGCAGGCGCGAACTCGTGATACGCCTCGTCGACGATCACGATGCCCCGGCTCGCCTCGTACACGGCTTCGACGACGTCGAGCGATACCGGCGTACCCGTCGGGTTGTTGGGCGAGCAGAGGAAGACGACATCGGGATCGGCTTCGCTCACCTGGCGCGCCGCATCCACAGGGCTGATCTCGAAGCGCGAGCCACGGGTACCCGCGATCCACTCCGATCCGACACCGCGGACGAGCAGCGAGTACATCGAATAGGTCGGTGCGAAGCCAAAAGCTGTGCGCCCGGGGCCCGCGAAGGCCTGAAGGATGTGCTGAAGAACCTCGTTCGAACCGTTGGCTGCCCAGATCTGCTCAGCCGACAGCCCGTGGCCGAGGTAGCCGGCGAACGCCTCGCGCAACTCGGTGAACTCGCGGTCGGGGTAACGGTTCAGATCGGTGATCACCCGGGCGACCGAGTCGGCGATGTCTTCCGCGACGTCGGATGGGATCGGATGGGTGTTCTCGTTGACGTTGAGAGCAATCGGCAACGGCACCTGAGGCGCGCCGTAGGGCTTCTGTCCGCGCAGATCGTCGCGGATGGGCAGATCGTCAAGAGTCACGGTCACACCCCCATGCTACCGACCGACAGACTCAGCTCCCCGCGGAGTACGCAATCGGAAGAAACAGGCGCTGACCGGCATCGAGCGCAGAGGACGACAGGCGGTTGAGGTCCGAGATCGCGTCCACGACCTCGCGCAGGTCCTCGCCCGGAGCGACCTCCTCCGCGATCGACCACAGCGTCTCACCCGGCATGACCGTGACCGACTGGAATGCATCGGCTGAGATGCCGCGCTCATTCGAGCCGAGGGCGGCGCCACCGTTGATGATCATGAACGCCGCCGCGGCGACGAGCGGGGTCGCGGCGAGCATCGCCACGACGCGACGCCCGCGTCGAGTGATACGTAGACGGGTGCGCGCTACGCCGCCCGCAGGGGCCGAAACCTTGTGCGATGACTCCGCAGGAGCAGTGGTATTCATCACGCGACCTTCTCTCGTAGTGATGTTCCGAATGTATCTTCGAATCTTCGAATGTGTCAAGCGTTGATTCGAAACTTTTTCTTGCCGATTTCCGACACCCTCGAACAAATCTCCCGAAGATCCGCCGACTTCCGGTACCGTTGTTCGAGACGCTGATCACTCCATCAGCAACCACTGACATTCGAAGGAGCGAGCGGATGAGCGCCACGTCCCCGCAGCCGGCAACGAAGAACCGCCGACGCAAGAGCCTGAGCGAGAAGCAGCTCGCCATCCTCGAGGTCATCCAACGATCGATTCAGGTGAACGGCTACCCGCCGAGCATGCGCGAGATCGGCGACGCCGTCGGTCTCAAGTCGCTCTCGAGCGTCACTCACCAGCTCGGGCAGCTCGAGCTGAGCGGCTATCTGCGGCGCGACCCGGGCAAGACCCGCGCCATGGAGGTCCTCGTCGACCTGCCCAGCATGTCCACCGAGAACCCGTCCGACTCGACCCCCGCTGTGGGCGACGCCGCGATGGTGCCCCTCGTCGGCCGCATCGCGGCGGGCGTGCCGATCACCGCCGAGCAACAGGTGGAAGAGATCTTCCCCCTGCCTCGTCAACTGGTCGGCGGCGGCGAGCTCTTCATGCTCAAGGTTGTGGGCGACTCGATGATCGACGCCGCAATCTGCGACGGCGACTGGGTTGTCGTGCGCACGCAGCACACCGCGGAGAACGGCGAGATCGTCGCGGCGATGCTCGACGGCGAGGCGACCGTCAAGACGTTCCGGCAGCGCGACAACCACGTCTGGCTTCTGCCCCGCAACTCGGCCTTCGAGCCGATCCTCGGCGACGAAGCCGTCATCCTCGGCCGTGTCGTCGCCGTCATGCGCGCGGTGTGAGGCTCCGTTCCGACACGCGTCGCGGGTGACGCCTGTCGGAGGTCTGGCTTAGCGTGGACGTATGAGCACCCGCGACCGCCTCCCCTACGGCTCCTGGCCCTCGCCGATCAGGCCCGAAGACATGCCGACCGGCTCTCTGCGCCTCGGCCACGCCCAGTACGTCGGCGATGACGTGTGGTGGGCCGAGTCGGTGCCGTCCGAGCGCGGTCGCACGGCGATCATGAGCGGTGCGACGGAATCGCCCGTCCTGCCCGCCCCGTGGAGCGCGCGCTCGCGAGTGCACGAGTATGGCGGCGGTGCCTGGACGCTGCTCGACGGTGAGAGCTTCGTCTTCGTCGAGCAGCGCGACCAGCGCGTCTACCGCGTCGATCCCGGTGCTGAGCCCCTCCCACTCACTCCCGACGACGCGCGATACGCGCACGGCGACCTCGTCTGGGCCGAGGGGGCGCTCTGGGCCGTGCGCGAAACGCACGAGGCGCCCCGCACCACCCCGCTCCGCGAGATCGTCCGGATTCCCGTCGACGGATCCGCCGCCGGCGATGCCGCCGCAGTGTCCGTCGTCGTCTCCGGCAGCGATTTCCTCGCCTATCCCGCGCCCTGCAAGGGACGCATCGCGTGGGTCGCGTGGGACCACCCCGACATGCCGTGGGATGCGGCCGAGCTGCGCGTCGGCATGCTCGACGACGCCGGAGCCGTGACCGATTGGGTCCGCGCCGCCGGGGGCCGCGCCGCGTCCCGCGGACAGAACGTCTCCGCGCTGCAGCCGGAGTGGCTGAGCGAGGACGAGTTGCTCTTCACTCAGGATCCGCCCTCGGCCGCCGCTCGTGCCGATCGTTCCTGGACCTCGCGCTGGAACCTCTTCCGGATCCGCTTCGACGACGGCCTCGCACACGCCGCCGCCGAACCCATTCATGCTGTCGACGGCGACACGGGCGGCCCGCTGTGGAGTCTCGGTTCCCGGTGGTACGCCCCGCTCGATGACGGCAACATCATCGCCGTCATCACCGACGGCCGCTCGCGGCTCATGCTCGTCGACCCCGTCTCGGGCGCCGTCGCGGAGCTCGAGACACCGATGACGGGCGACGTGCAGATCCATGATGTGCGCGGTCGGCGCGCGCTCCTCACCGGTGCCGGTGCCACCGTGCCCGGCGGTCTGTGGGAGCTCGACGTATCCGCACGCTCCCTCCGCCCGCTCCGCGGCGGCGAGGTCGACCTGTCCTCCGGCGTGCACTCCATCGCCGAGCCGAAGACCTATCCCGGCACGCTCGGCCCGGTTCATTCGTTCTACTACGCCCCCAAGAACGGCGATCTCCAGGGGCTCGAGGGCGAGCTCCCGCCCGTGCTCGTACTCGTGCATGGAGGCCCCACGGGTCACGTCACCGGCGATCTCTCGCAGAACGCCGCGTTCTTCACGAGCCGCGGTATCGGCGTGCTCGACGTCAACTACGGTGGCTCCTCGGGCTACGGCCGCCCTTATCGCGAGCGCCTCGCCGGCGGCTGGGGCATCGTCGACGTGCAGGACGTCGCGGCGGCCGTCCGCGGCCTCATCGACGAGGGCCTCGCCGACCCGGCCCGCATCGCGATCAAGGGCGGATCCGCCGGCGGCTGGACCGTGCTCTGTGCCCTCGCTGACACCGACGTGTTCTCTGCGGGCATCAGCCGATACGGCGTCGCCGACCTGCGTCTCCTTCTCGCCGAGACCCACGATTTCGAGGCCCGCTATCTCGACTCGCTCGTCGGCCCCTACCCCGAGGCCGAGCAGGACTACGTCGAGCGTTCCCCCCTCACCCATCCCGAGAAGCTCCGCACCCCGCTCCTCATCCTCCAGGGCGCTGACGACCCCGTCGTTCCCCCGTCGCAGTCCGAGGCGCTCCGCGACGCCGTCGCCGCCAACGGCGTGCCCCATGCCTATCTGCTCTTCGAGGGTGAGAGTCACGGCTTCCGTCAAGCCGACACCATCGTGCGCTCTTTTTCGAGCGAGATCTCCTTCCTCGCGCAGGTGCTGGGCTTTGACGCTCCCGGAGTCGATCCGCTGGCCCTGTCGTGACGATGGCCGTCGGGAGCGTCCTGGTTCGCTTCGGCTCGGTCTCGGCGGATGACGGAGATCCTTCGCTCCGCGCCACAGGGCGACGGATGCTGCGGGAAATGATCGTCTCCCTCTGTCCCGGCGTGGATCCCTCCCTCGCGACCTCCTGCCCGCGGTGCGGCGCCGATGATCACGGGCCGCTCCGCGCCGTCTCGGCGCCCGTCGTCGTCAGCGTGAGCTACAGCGGACCATTCGTTGCGGTGGCCGCCGCGCCGTCCTCGGCGGCCACCGCGCTCGGCATCGACATTGAACTCGGCGCCGCCGACGCGGCCCTCGACGGCCTCGCGACCCTCTTCGCGCCCGCGGATCCGCCGACGAGGCGCGAGTGGACGGCGATCGAGGCTGCGGTCAAGGCGGACGGGCGTGGCCTCAACGTATCGCCCGAGCGGGTTCGGCTCGACGCCGACCGCGCGCACGTTCCCGGCGCCGGGTTGGCCCTTGCGATTCACTCCCTCGACGCCCCCGCCGGCCTCACGGCAACCCTGGCCATTGCGACCTGAGGGGATGCGCTCGGCCCGACGTCGCTGCGCGTTGCCGCGGGCCGCCGTCAGAGTTCGATGCCGAGGTCGCGGGCAGGGGCACTCGGCAGATCGGTGGCAGGGAGGGGCGGGAGGGCGGTCTCGGAGAGCCAGGCCTCGAACAGCCCGCCGAGATCGCGGCCCGAGACCTCCTCTGCGAGCTCCACGAAGTGCCGCGTCGTCGCCGTGCCATGACCGAAGCGTGCCGTCCACGCGCGTAGCAGTTCGAAGAACGCCTCGTCGCCGATCGTCAGGCGCAGGGCGTGCACTGTGAGGGCGCCGCGCTTGTAGACGCGGTCGTCGAACATGCGTTCCGGGCCCGGATCCGCGAGCACGAGATCCTGTTCCTTGGCCGCGAGCCGCTCGTGGTGCGCGAGCGCGAGCGCGTGCGCGGTCTCGCCGCCCGAGGCCTCCGACCATACCCACTCGGCATAGCAGGCGGGTCCCTCGTTGAGCCAGATATCGCGCCACGCTTCGAGACCCACGGCGTTGCCGAACCACTGATGCGCCAGCTCGTGCGCGACAAGGCGTTCAAAAGTTCCCTCGCCGTCGATGAGGTTCGCGCCGAAGACGGCACCGCCCTGCGCCTCGAGCGGAATCTCCAGCTCATCGGCCGTTACGACGATCGTGTAGTCCGCGAAGGGATAGGGCCCGAAGCATTCCTGGAAGACGGCGACCATCTCGCCGAGCTTCGCGAAGTCATGGTGCACGCGCGAGGCGAGCATCGGCGGGTAGTGCAACTCGCCGGCGACCGTATCGAGCGCGATCCGCTCGCTCGTGTATCGACCGATCTGCATCGGGACGAGGTATGCGGCCGTCGGCCGCTCGAGACGGAACGTCCAGGCTCGCGTACCGCCGCGCGGCAGGCTCTCGGTGCGACTGCCGGCGACAACGTCGTATAGCGTCTCGGTCTGGACGCGGATCGTATACGTCGCCTTGTCGCGCGGGTGGTCGTTGCACGGAAACCACGTCGACGCGCCGTTCGGCTGTGAGGCGACCGTCGCGCCGTCCTCCAGTTCCTCCCATCCCAGGGTCCCCCATGGCGAACGCCGCGGCTTCGGGGAGCCGGCGTAGTCGATCGTGACGACGAACTCGTCCCCGGTCGCGAGCTCCGAAGAGAGCGAGACCTCGAGTCGGCCGTTCGCGTGCGTGAAGCGCGCGCGCTTGTCGCCCGCCACCTTCACCCGGCTCGCCCGCAGATTCGTCAGATCGAACGTGAGCTTCGCGGTCGGCTCGAGCGCCTCACCCGTGATCTCGGCGCGCGCCGACAGGCGGTTGTTCGACACCTTATAGGCGATATCGAGGTCGACATGTCGAGTCGTGAAACGGGCGTCGCCCGTGTCCGGCGTGTATTCGTCCGCCGTCACCCCGCGCTCGCGCGACCTCACTCGGCGTCCTCCTGATACGCGCGCACCTTCACGACGCGCCACGGCCCGATCGGGTTGCCGCTCCATCGGCTTCCGACGGGGACCGTCTCGCCCCGCATGACGAGCGAGGCGGGGCCGACGGTTGCGTCGGATCCGATCGTCGCGGCCGGCAGGATCACGCTGTGCGGCCCCAGTGTCGCGCCCTTTTCGAGGACGGCGGTGTCGATGCTCATCACTCGATCATGGAACAAATGTGTCTGAACCACACATCCGCGGTTCACCGTCGCGCCATCACCGAGCGTCACGAGGTCTGGTTCGGGCAGCCAATAGCTGTCTGTCCACACGCCGCGGCCGATCTTCGCGCCAAGCGACCGCAACCACATCGCGAGCGCCGGCGTACCGGCCGCCGCGTTCGCGAACCAGGGTGCGGCGAGCATCTCCGTGAACACGTCCGAGACCTCCGTGCGCCACACGAAGCTCGACCACAGCGGGTGCTCGCCGGGACGGATCACCCCCACGAAGGCCCACTTCGCGATCGTCGCGATCGCCGCCGCGACGGCGCCCGCCGCGATCATCACGACGCCTGACAGCAGGCAGGCGATGAGCACTCCCCATCCGTCGATCATCGCCGTCAACGCGCCCATCACCGCGAGGCCGAGCGCGCAGGTCACGAAGACCGGCAGGATACGGCACAGCTCCCACAGGGTGCGCGCTACGCGCAGCCCTGCGCGCGGCTTGTACGTGCGTTCCATGTCCGACTCGTTGACCACGCGGCGCAGGCGCACCGCCGGCGAGCCGAGCCAGCTGGATCCGGACTTCGCCCTGTCCGGCGCGACCGACAGCACCGCGACGAGCGAGTTCTTCGGCACGGTGTGCCCGGCCGCCGCAAGCCCCGAGTTGCCGAGGAACGCGCGCTTGCCGATGCGTGCTTTCGCGAGGTGCATCCACCCCGCGTGCAACTCGTAGGTGGCGACCATCGTGTCGTCGGCGAGGAAGGCGCCGTCATCGATGCGCGTGAGCTTCGGGATCAGCAGGACCGTGGACGCCTCGACATCGCGTCCGACGCGGGCGCCGAGCATCCTCAGCCAGGTCGCCGTGAACAGGCTCGAATAGATCGGGAACAACAGGGTGCGCGACGAGTCGAGCAGGCGCTCGGTCGTCCACGCCTGCCATGCGACGCGGCTGCGCACCGGATACGTGCCGGGCTCCAGCCCAATCGCAAGCAGCCTCACGAGCCCCACGACGCACAGCGCGAACACGGCGCCCGCGACGACGAGCGCTGGGACGAGCCACAGAAGCGCCTCCGGTACCGCATCGGCGAGATCGCGCGAGCCGCGGATCCCTGCCGCGAGCACGAGGCCGCCCGTTGCGAACGCAACGAAGGGCAGCAGCCCCAGGACCATCGACGAGATCCCGTAGGCCCAAAGCCAGCGGGTCGGTGCGGGCGGCCGCTCGGCCTCGTCGCGCGCCGCGCCGACGCGCACCGCGGGGGATCCGGCCCAGCGCTGACCGGCCTTCACACGGCCGAAGATCGCCGATCCCGGCGCGACCTCCGCTCCGCGGCCGATCTTCGCACCGGGAGCCAGCGTGCTGCGCGCTCCGACCGTCGCCCCTTCACCGATCTGGATGCCGCCGACCCGCACGGTGTCGCCATCGATCCAGGTGCCGGACAGATCCACCTCGGGTTCGATCGAGGCGCCATCGCGCACCTCGAGGAAGCCCGTGACGGGCGGAAGCGTGTGCAGGTTCACGTCGCGCCCGATCGTCGCGCCGAGTGCACGCGCGTAGTACGAGACCCAGGGGGCGCCCACGAGGCCGACCGGATCCACCTGGTGCGCGATCTGCTCGGCGAGCCAGATGCGGAGGTGCACGCCACCGCCGCGCGGGTAGTCGCCGGGGCGCAGTCCCGCAAGCAGGATCCGCGCGGCGAGGGCCGAGATTCCCATGCGACCGAATGGGGTCACGAACAGCACCAGTCCCGCGACGATCACCCAGCCCGGCGCCGAAGGGAGCAGGTCGAATCCCGGCACGCGGCTCAGGATCCAGCTCGCCGTGAGCAGCCAGGTCATCCAGCGCGCGCCCGTCAGGATGAACAGCGGGACCCCGAGGATCGTCTGAATCCACTGCATGCGGCGCGGTGTCGGCCTCGACGAGTGATAGTTCGCCTCCCCCGTCGCTCCCTCTTCCTCGCCGATCGCCTCCGCCATCTTGCCGAGCCGGGGGAGGTCATAGACGTCGGGCATCGTGAACTCCGCGGCCCGCGATCGGATCCGGGAGACGAGCTGCGCGGCGGCGAGCGACCCGCCGCCGAGCTCGAAGAAGTCGGCCTTCTCGTCGTTCGGGCGGATCCCGAGTACCGCTGCCCACTGCTCGGCGAGCCAGGCCGCCGTGCCCGACAGCGACGACTCGTCGTCGGCCGCGCCCGCGAGCGGCCACGGTAGCGCCGCCTTGTCGACCTTGCCCGACGTCCGTACGGGGAGTTCGTCCATGACGGCGAGCACCGGAATGAGCGGAGCCGGGAGCGACTCGGCGAGCTCGGCCCGCGCCGCCCCACGGTCGAAGTGCTCGTTTGCGGGCACGACATAGCCGACGAGCAAGGGGGTTCCGCCCGCCGAATGGCGCACCGCAACGGTTGCCGCCGTGACGGCCGAGAGATTCTGCAGCGCGGCCTCGACCTCACCGAGCTCGATCCGGCGCCCGCCGATCTTCACCTGATCGTCCGCGCGGCCCTGGAAGACGAGCCCCGCGTTCTCGAGGCGCACGAGGTCGCCCGAGCGGTATGCCCGCTCCCAGCCGAGCGACGGCATGGGTGCATACTTCTCAGCGTCCTTCACGGGATCCAGATACCGTGCGAGCCCCACTCCGCCGATGATGAGCTCACCGACCTCGCCCTCGGCGACGCGACGCCCCTCGGCGTCGACGACCGCGAGCTCCCAGCCGTCGAGCGGCAATCCGATGCGGATCGGCGAGGAACCGTCCATCTGGGCCGCGCATGCCACGACGGTGGCCTCAGTGGGGCCGTAGGTATTCCAGACCTCGCGATCGGGCCCGATGAGGCGGTTCGACAGCTCGGGCGGTAGCGCCTCGCCGCCGAAGATCAGCAGGCGCAGGTTCTCGATCGCGTCCTCCGGCCACAGCGCCGCCAGCGTCGGCACCGTCGACACGACCGTGATGCCGTGCCCGACGAGCCAGGGGCCGAGATCCTCGCCCGAACGAACGAGCGAACGCGGAGCGGGGACGAGGCAGGCCGAGTGGCGCCACGCGAGCCACATCTCCTCACACGATGCGTCGAACGCGACGGACAGGCCCGCGAGCACACGGTCGGTCGGGCCGAGCGGCGCGTCCTGCAGGAACATCCGTGCCTCCGCGTCGACGAACGCCGCCGCCGAGCGGTGCGAGACCGCGACGCCCTTCGGCACGCCCGTGGATCCGGAGGTGAAGATGATCCACGCGTCGTCGCCCGGCGTCGGCTCGTCGGCGATCGACGTCGGCGCATCGTCGGCGAAGAGATCGCCCGCGACCGCGTCGCCGTGAGGGACGAAGAGCCCGCCATCGCGGATGATGCCGCGCACGCCCGCCTCGCCGAACACGAGGTCGGCGCGCTCCTGCGGGTCATCCGCGTCGACCGGTACGTATGCGGCACCCGCCGCGATGACGCCGAGGATCGATAGGTACAGCTCCCGCTCGCCCGACGGCATGCGCACGCCCACGCGGTCGCCGCGACGCACGCCGAGCGCCGTGAGGCGTGCCGCCGTCAGCTCGACACGTTCCAGAAGCTCCTCGTAGCTCAGCGCTCCCCGCTCGTCTTCCAGCGCGGACGCCGACGGGTGAGCCTTCGCCGAGGCGCGAAGGATGTCGAGAAGAGTGCGGGGCTCGGGCGTCGCGTGCGAACGGTCGAACGTGTGCTGCATCGTGGGCTGGGTCCTCAGGTGCCGTGGAGGCGGCCGAGATCGGCCGCAGGCGGCATACTTTAGACCAGCAAAACGAACTGCCGGGAAACTCCCCTGGTCAGGCAGCGAAAGCCTCGATCTCGGCCGCGAGTCGCGCGTTGACGCGAGCGTGCACGAAGGTGCCCTCGGCCTCGTGCCGCTGCTCGAGGAACTGCCCCTCCTCATGGATCTGGGAGATGAGGTCGCCTCGGCTGTACGGGACGAGTGCCGTGACCTCTTCGTCCGGGACCGGAAGCGCGTCCTCCACGATCTGCCGCAACTCATCGATGCCCTCGCCCGTGCGGCTCGACACGAACACAGCCTTCGGGGCGAGGCCCGCGAGCACGAGGCGATCGTCATCGGAGACGAGATCCATCTTGTTGAAGACCACGATCTCGGGGATCGTGCGCGCCTCGACCTCGCCCAGCACATCGCGCACCGTCTGGATCTGGCTCGCCGGATCCGGGTGGGAACCGTCGACGACGTGCACGATCAGGTCGGCGTCCGCGACCTCCTCCAGCGTCGAGCGGAACGCCTCAACGAGCTGGTGGGGCAGGTTGCGGACGAAGCCGACCGTGTCGGCGAGCGTGAACACGCGACCGTCGGACGTCTCGGTGCGTCGGACCGTCGAATCGAGCGTCGCGAACAGCGCGTTCTCGACCAGCACGCCCGCGTTCGTCAGGCGGTTCAGGAGGCTCGATTTCCCCGCGTTCGTGTAGCCCGCGATCGCAACCGAGGGGATCTTGTTGCGGCCTCGCTCGGCGCGCTTCGCTTCGCGGGCGGGCGCGAAGCTGCGGATCTGACGGCGCAGCATGGCCATGCGGTCGCGGATCCGGCGGCGATCGAGCTCGATCTTGGTCTCACCCGGGCCGCGGGATCCCATGCCCGCGCCCGCCGCGCCGACCTGACCACCGGCTTGGCGGCTCATCGAGTCACCCCAACCGCGCAGGCGTGGGAGGAGGTATTCGAGCTGCGCCAGTTCGACCTGAGCCTTGCCCTCGCGCGTCTTGGCGTGCTGGGCGAAGATGTCGAGGATGACGGCGGTTCGGTCGATGACCTTCACCTTGATGACGTCCTCCAGGGCGCGGCGCTGGCTCGGCGCGAGCTCGGTATCGGCGATCACCGTGTCGGCGCCGACCGAGTCGACGATCTGCTTCAGCTCTTCGGCCTTGCCCCGGCCGATATAGGTCGCGGGATCCGGGTTCGGGCGGCGCTGAAGCACGCCGTCGAGCACCACGGATCCGGCCGTCTCGGCGAGCGCTGCGAGCTCCTGGAGCGAGTTCTCCGCATCGTCCAGCGTTCCCGCGCGATAGACGCCGACGAGAACGACGTTCTCCATGCGGACCTGGCGGTACTCGACCTCGGTGACGTCTTCGAGCTCGGTCGAGAGGCCCACGACGCGGCGAAGCGAGTGGCGATCTTCGAGATCCCACTGCTGGCCGTCGTCGTAGATGGTCGTCGTGTCCTGCAGAGCCTGGGCCGCGCCGAACACGCGCGAGGTGCTGTGCGCCTCGTCCCGGGCGATGATCCGGTCGACGGCGTCGTCGGTGCCTGTGGTTTCGGGCAAGTGATGCCTTTCGTAGGTCTAGCCTTCCATTTTAGCCCTTTTGCCTCCCAGCGGGCTCCGCTAAACTCGCCCCTCATGGCGGATCACTATTTCAGTGCCCAGCCCTCGAGCCCCGAAGAACTCCGTCAGATCCGCGTCGCCCTCGCCGGCCGCGAGGTCGACGTCACGACCGCGAGCGGTGTTTTCAGCCCCGGTCACCTCGACAAGGGCACCGAGGTTCTTCTGGCGAACTCTCCCGATGCCCCTCCCGGCGGCGACTTCCTCGACGTCGGTTGCGGCTGGGGCGCGATCTCGCTCGCGCTCGCGATGCAGGCGCCGCACGCACGGATCTGGGCACTCGACGTCAACGAGCGTGCTCTCGACCTCGTGCGCCGCAACGCCGAGTCGCTCGGGCTCACGAACATCCGCGCGGTGACCGCCGACGAGGTACCGTCGGACCTCTCCTTCCGCACCATCCGGTCCAACCCGCCGATCCGCATTGGCAAGCCCGCGCTGCACGAGCTTCTCGAAGCCTGGCTCCCCCGGCTCGACGTGGGCGGCGACGCCTACATGGTCGTGCAGAAGAATCTCGGCAGCGATTCGCTGCAGCGGTGGATCGACGCCACCTTCCCCGAACTCGCGACGCATCGTCACGCGATGAGCAAGGGCTTCCGCGTGCTGAAGGTGCGTCGCCCGGCGGCGTAGCGCGATAGCCGGTTGTCTCGGAACCGATCGGATTCTGACCGAATCGGCGCTGTTTCCGAGATGGTCGGCCGATTTCGAGATGCTCGGCGATCGGGTCAGTCGAACGCGAGCACCCCGGCGAGCGCGAACATCATGACCGCGATCACGGCGTCGAGCACGCGCCACGACTTCGGCGAGCGCAGCCAACGCGCCGCGTAACGGGCCGCGAAGGTGAGGAACGCGAACCAGATCGCGCTGCCGAGGATCGCGCCGACGGCGAAGAACCAGCGGGCATCGCCGTAGTTCGTGGAGATCGATCCGAGCAGGAGCACCGTATCCAGGTACGTGTGCGGGTTGAGCCACGTGATGGCGATGCAGGTGAGTGCGGCCGGGAGCAGAGCGGTGCGCGTCCGCGCGATCGTCGGTGCGACGAGCGTCGCGGTGCCGGAGCCGCCGAGGATCTCGGGGGCGGGGCCCGTGGGCTCGGATCCGGAGTCGATCGCGGATCCGCCGCGGAAGACGCGGATCGCGGCGAGCAGGCCGTAGCCGCTCAAGAACGCGACGCCCGCCCAGCGAGCGACGTCGAAGAGCCACGGCACCTGCTCGATGACGACGCCGAAGCCGCCGACCCCCGCGGAGATCAGGATCACGTCGCTCGCGAGGCAGATCGCGGCGAGGATGATCACGTGGCGTCGCCCGTTGCCGGAATGCTTGATGCCCTCTCGGAGCAGGAAAACGTTCTGCGCGCCGGGTGCGACGATGAGCGAAAGGCACAGTCCGATACCGGCGAACAGGGCAGTGAGCATGGATTCCATCCTCGTCATCGACGTACGATGATCAAAAGCAAATGAGGACGAACGAAAGCTCATGAAGGAACGCTTATGTGGATTTCGCCGGAGCTCGCCGAGACGGTAGCGATGATCGTCGACGAGGGATCCTTCGAGCAGGCAGCCAAACGCCTGCGCATCTCGCCATCGGCGGTCAGCCAGCGCCTGCGAACGCTCGAATCGCAACTGGGACGCGTGCTCATCATCCGCTCGCGCCCCATCCGTGCCACCGCCGACGGCGCGACGGTCGTGCGGCTCGCGCGACAGTACGCCGCGGTCAGCCACGAGGCGGGCGTCTCACTCGGCCTCGAGCGACAGGAGCGCATGCACGTGCCGATCGCCGTCAACGCCGACTCGCTGGCGACATGGCTCCTGCCCGCGCTCGAGGTCGTCACCCGCGATCACGACGTGACCTTCGAGCTCCTGCGCGAGGACGAGGCGCGCACCGCGACGCTCCTCGAATCCGGATCCGCGCTCGCCGCGATCACGTCGGAGCGTCGCCCGATCGCGGGCTGCTCGGTCACGGCGCTCGGATCCACGGAGTACATCGCGGTCGCGACGCCGGCGTTCGTCGCGCGCTGGTTCCCGCAGGGCATCACCCGGGAGGCGCTGGCCGCGGCACCCGCCATCGAGTTCGACCGCTCGGACGACGTTCAGTCGAACTGGCTGCGCGCCCTCGGCGTGGATCCGGGCCTCGCCCCGCGGCACTATGTCCCTGCTTCGGAGGACTACGCCGCGGCGGTGCGCCTCAGCATGGGGTGGGGCATGCTGCCGCCGACGCAGGCACAGGCGAGCCTCGAGCGCGGTACCCTCACCCGCATAGGCGGCGACGACGTGCGCGAGCCGCTCTATTGGCAGCAGTGGAACATCGACTCGTCCGTGCTCCTGGCGATCCGGGAACAGGTTGTGAGGCACGCGAGGGCCGCGCTCGCCGCGTGACGCTTCGCCCCGGGTCTCGAATTTCGTCGAGCATCGCGGGGTCCTGGTCGTTTCGTGCCGTGCTCGGACAACTCCGAGACGCTCGGCGAGGCCCCTAGGCCAGGGCGACCTGGCCCGAGTAGACCAGGGTGGCGGGGCCCGAGAGCGTGACGTGCTCGCCGTCCGTTCCCGGGAACATCGTCACGCCGAGCGTGCCGCCGGGGACGTCGACGCGCCACGAGTTGATCGTGCCTCCCGCCCAGTCACGCACCGCAAGGGCGGCCGCGACCGTGCCGGTTCCGCAGGAGAGGGTCTCCCCCACTCCGCGCTCGAAGACGCGCATGCGGATGTGGCCCACGCCGTTCTGCACGGGCGACGGCACGACGAACTCGACGTTCGCGCCGTGCGGCGGCTCGGGCGCGATCTGCGGGATCACAGTGAGATCGAGGGCCTCGAGCTCGGCGTCGCTCGCGAGCGCCACGACGGTGTGAGGGTTGCCGAGGTCGATGTTCATGCCGGGCCGCGGCACGTCGAGGCCCCGGGCGCGCACGAGCGGCTCGCCCCCGTCGGTCGTCCAGAGGCCCATGTCGATACGGAAGCCGTCGTCGCTGCGCGTCACGATCTTCGTGCCCGCACGCGTGCCGATCGGCAGGGGCTCGTCGATCGTGGCGAGGCCCGTGTCGACGAGGTAGCGCGCGAAGACCCGCACGCCGTTGCCGCACATCTCGGCGACGGAGCCGTCGGCGTTCCGATAGTCCATGAACCACTCGGCGTCGGAGTCGAAGCCACCCGCCGCCGAACGCACGACGCGCAGCAGGCCGTCGGCCCCGATGCCGAAGTGGCGGTCGCAGAGGGCCGCGATCTGCTCGGCGGAGAGGTCGAGCTGCCCGTCGGGATCCGCGATGATCACGAAGTCGTTGCCGGTGCCGTGGCCTTTTGTGAACGAGATGGGCATGAGACGAGTCTACGGCGATGTCATCCCCTGGTATGACGAGCTCGACCGCAGGATCCGCCCCTCCTCCGATGTGCCGGACGCGGGATCTCGAAAGGATGGATTCATGATCACAGCAGAGAACCTCACCAAGCGCTTCGGCCCGCATACCGCGGTCGACAACGTATCGTTCGTCGCGCGTCCCGGCCAGGTGACGGGCTTTCTCGGCCCCAACGGCGCCGGCAAGTCGACGACGATGCGCATGATCATGGGCCTCGACCGCCCCACGAGCGGCCACACGACCGTCAACGGTAAACCCTTCGCGAGCCACCACGACCCCATGGCGCAGGCGGGCGCCCTGCTCGACGCGAAGGCCGCCCACCCGGGCCGCCGCGCCGTCGACCACCTGCGCCTGCTCGCCGCCACCAACGGCCTCCCCGCGAAGCGGGTCGCCGAGGTGCTCGATCTGACGGGTCTCACAGATGTCGCCCGCCGTCGCATCGGCGGTTTCTCCCTCGGCATGCACCAGCGCCTCGGGATCGCGGCGACGATGCTCGGGGATCCGCAGGTGCTCATCTTCGACGAGCCCGTCAACGGCCTGGATCCGGAGGGCGTGCACTGGGTGCGCGGCTTCGCCCGCGCCCGCGCCGCCGAAGGACGCACGGTCTTCATCTCCTCGCACCTCATGAGCGAGATGGCGCAGACCGCCGACCACATCATCGTGCTCGGCAAGGGCCGCGTGCTCGCCGATGCACCGCTGAAGGAGTTCCTCCGCGCCGCCGAGAGCCCGAACGTGCGGGTCCGCGTCTCCGACGCGACCGTCCTCGGATCCCTGCTGGCCGCCGACGGCGTCACGATCACGCAGACGGCCGCCGATTCCCTCGAGGTCGCGGGACTCCCGTCGCACCTCATCGCCCGTGCCGCCGCCCTTGAGGGCCTCGAACTGCACGAGCTCACCCCGCTCAGCGCCTCGCTCGAAGAGGCCTACCTCGCCCTGACGGACGAGGCCACCGAGTACCGCAGCGCCGTCTGAGCCAGGAGGAGAAGATCATGACCACCACCCTCGCCGCCCCCGCGGCACGCACCGCCACCCCCACCGCCCGCACGAGCTTCGCCAGCATGACAAAGGCCGAGTGGATCAGCCTCACCAGCCTTCGCGGCAACACGATCGCGCTCGTCATCGGCGCTGTGCTCGTGATCGCCCCGGCCGCCGGTTTCGCCTTCCTCTACGGCAAGGACGTCCAGGACGCCGGCGGCGACCTCTCGCAGGTGCCGTGGGTGCCCAGCATCGCCGGCCTCTCGGGACAGGGCCTCATGTTCGGCATCGCCGTCGCGGCGCTCATCGGTGCGGCCGCGATCGCCAAGGAGCACACGACCGGCTCCCTGCGCACCCAGCTCACCGCCGCTCCGCGCCGCTTCACGCTGATCCTCGCGAAGGCGACCGTCGTCGCCCTGACGGTGTTCATCGCGACCGTCGCGATCCTGGCCATCGCCTTCCTCGCGGCGCTGGCCGTCGGCTCGATCTACGGCCTTCCGGTCGGCGTCGACGACTTCTTCTTCGACCTCGTCCTGCCCATCCTCGGCGGTGGTTTCTTCGCGGCCGCGACATCGGTGTTCGCCCTCGGCCTCGGCGCCCTGCTGCGGTCCGAGACGTGGGCCGTCACGCTCTCGCTCGTCGTGCTCTACGTGCTGCCCGTGCTCATCATGACGGTGCCGTGGTCGTGGGCGCACGACGTCTACGACGTCCTGCTGTTCAACACGGGAGCCGCGATCTCGACGCCCATCGCCTCGTTCACCGCCGCCTACTTCGGCGACCTGCTCATCACCCTCGCGTGGGCCGCCGTTGCCTTCTTCGGCGGTGCGGCAGTGATGAACCGCAAGGACGCGTAGATTCGGTACCGATGACTACCTCCGCCGCCGCGCCCGGGTCCCCCACGGATCCGGGCGCGGCGCTGGCATTGCCGCGCCCCCCGGGAATCTTCCGGCGTTTCATCGACCGGCGCCCGCGGACGGTCGACGCGCTCATCGCCGTCGCCTCGGCAGGGCTCCCCACCCTCGTCTACTTCGTGATGGCCGTCGCCGGCGAACCCCGGCAGGTCATCATCGCGGCCGTCGGTTCCCTCGTCTGCTTCGTTCTCACGTTCTTCCGGCGCGCGCACCCGTTCGTGCTGCTCATCGCGTCATCCCTGCTCGGCCTCTTCCCCGACGTCGGCATGACGAGCGGGATCCTGTCGACGTGGGTCGCCCTGTACACGATCGCCGTGTTCGTCTCGACACGGGCGGCCTGGATCGGCTACGGCATCGCGACCGTGATCTGGTTCGCGGGCTTTCAGATTGATCTGGTGATCGCCGCCGGCGGCGCCGACAGCCCTCTCGTGCCGACGATCACCGGCAACATCGCCCAGACGGCCGTCATGCTGCTCGTCCCCACGCTCATCGGCATCTCGGTCGGCGGGCGCCGACGGTACGAGCAGGCGCTCATCGACCGAGCCGCCGACCTCGCCCGCGAACGCGACCAGCGCGCCCGGCTCGCCGTGGGCGAGGAGCGCACCCGCATCGCGCGCGAGATGCACGACATCGTCTCGCACAGCCTCACCGTCATGATCACTCTCAGCGAGGGCGCGGCCGCGCAGGCCGAGACCGGATCCGCGCTCGCGCCCGACGCCATGCGTCGGGTCGCCGAGACGGGCCGCGAATCGCTCGCCGAGATGCGGCGCCTCCTCGGCGTGCTCCGCGCCCCCGGTGACGTCGCCGAGCTCGCGCCCCAGCCGGGCGCCGACGACATCGGCTCGCTCATCGCCCAGTTCCGCGAGGCCGGTCTCCCCGTCGCGTGGCGCCACGCCGGCGCCGCGATCCCGCAGGGCGGCGTGGGGCTCGCCGCCTACCGCATCGTGCAGGAGTCGCTCACGAACGTCATGCGCCACGCGCCGGGTGCCCACCGCGTCGAGGTCGTCACCTCGAACGATGGCTCCGTCGTCGCGCTCACGGTCGACAACGACACCACGCACGACCCGATGCCGTCCGACGGATCCGGTCGCGGCCTCGTCGGTATGCGCGAACGCGCCGCCCTGCTCGGCGGATCCGTCACGGCCGGCCCGCGCTCCGACGGCCGCTGGCGCGTGAACGCGACCCTGCACCTCGATCCCACGGGAGAACAATGACCGACATCCGCGTCGCCATCGTCGACGATCAGGAGCTCGTGCGCATGGGTCTGCGCATGGTGCTCGACGCACAGCCCGACATCACCGTCGTCGCCGAGGCGGCCGATGGCTCCGAGGCTATCGCGCTCGCCGCGAACGGCGGCGTCGACGTCATGCTCATGGACGTGCGCATGCCGGGCCTCGACGGCATCGCCGCCACCGAGAGCATCGCATCGCTCGACGACCCGCCCCGCGTGCTCGTCCTCACGACGTTCGACCTCGACGAGTACGCCTTCGCCGCGCTCCGCGCCGGGGCCAGCGGCTTCCTCCTCAAGGACGCCCGCCCGCCCGAGCTCCTCGGCGCCATCCGCGCCGTCCACTCCGGCGACGCCGCGCTGGCGCCGCGCGTCACCGCCCGTATGATCGAGAACTTCGTCGACGGTCCCGCCCCGGCGGACGACGGGCGCCTCGACGTGCTCACGCCCCGCGAACGCGAGATCCTCGTCGCCATCGGCGAGGGCCTCACCAACGACGAGCTCGCAGCGCGCTTCTACCTCTCGATCTCCACGGTCAAGACCCACATCTCACGCCTGCTCCAGAAGCTCGACGCCCGCGACCGCGTGCAACTGGTGATCATCGCATACGAAGCGGGGCTCGTCGGTCGGTAGTCTCCGGATCCGGGACCGCTTGGCGGGTCCCGCTCTCCGCCGCTACAGCAGCCCGCGGCCCGCGAGGTTCTTCATGAGCGCCCCGATGCCGAAGGTCCAGGGACGAGCGTTCTCGGAGTGCGTGACGCGGCCGACGAGGGCGCCCAGCTTCGGCGAGGAGATCGTGACGATGTCGCCGACGTGATGTGTGAAGCCGCGACCGATCTCGTCGCGGTCGTCGGTCGGGGCGAACATGGTGCCGAGATAGAGCACGAACCCGTCGGGGTATTGATGGTGGTCGCCGGCCGCCTGAGCGGCGAGATCGGCGGGGTCGCGGCTGATCTGCTCCATATGACTGGACGCGTCCATCGCGAAACCGTCGTCGCCCGTGACGCGCAGCGTGACCGTCTCGCGGCGGACATCGTCGAGCGTGAACGACTCGTCGAACAGGCGGATGAATGGGCCGACGGCGGCGGACGCGTTATTGTCCTTCGCCCGTCCGAGCAGCAGGGCGCTTCGACCCTCGATGTCGCGCAGGTTGACGTCGTTGCCGAGCGCGGCGCCGACGATGCGACCGTCGGGGGCGACGACGATGACGACCTCGGGCTCGGGGTTGTTCCACTGCGATTCGGCGAGCACGCCGATGTCGTCTCCTGTGCCGACCGACGACAGGACGGGCGCCTTCGAGAAGATCTCGGCGTCGGGGCCGATGCCGACCTCGAGGTACTGGCTCCACAGGCCCTGCTCGATGAGAAGCGCCTTGAGGCGCTTCGCCGCCTCGGATCCGGGGACGAGCTCGGCGATGTCGCCGCCGATCGCCGCCTGCACGGTCTGGCGGATCCCCTCGGCAGAGGACGCCTCGCCGCGGGCGCGTTCCTCGATGACGCGCTCGAGCATCGAGACGGGGAACGTGACGCCCGACGCCTTGATGACCTGCAGGTCGATCGGCGAGAGCAGGTACGGCGCCGATTCGTCCCGTGTGTCCGGGTCGGTGTTCCGCCATGCCTCGGCGAGGGAGCCGAGCGATGGTCCCTCGACCGCGCGCGCCGCGGCCGCCGGGTCCGCCTGCGCCGTAAGGGCGCTCATCGTCGGGTAGGCGGCGGTGATGTCGATGAGCTCGTCCCCGCGGACGACGACGACGCTCGGGCCGGCGGGCGCCTGCACGCGGCCGACGAGCAGGGCACGGTCGGCGTCGGCGGGAAGAACCGCGGCGAGCGCGGGAAGCCAAGTGGTCATGGGGTCTCCTCGATGAGTCTCGTGGTCAGCGGCCGCGGAAGACGCCGTCGCGCCTCTCGGCGAAGGCGGCGCGCCCCTCGGCGGCGTCTTCGGTGGCGAAGGTGATGCCCTGCAGCTCGCGCTCGTAAGCGATGGCCTGGTCCTGCGGCAGGTTGGCGGCCGCGCGCAGATTCGCCTTGGCGGTCTCGGCCGCGATGGGAGGGCGCTGGGCGATCGTCTGCGCGATCTGCTGGGCACGGGCGACGACCTCGTCGACGGGCACGACCTCGCTCACGAGCCCCCAGGCGAGCGCCCGTTCGGCATCGATCGGGTCGCCCGTCATGAGCATGAGGGCGGCGTTCGAGGCACCGATCGAGCCCGCGAGCAGGACGGACATGCCGCCGCCGCCGACCCAGCCGAGCTTGATCTCGGGTGCCGCGAACGTCGCGCTCTCGGCGGCGACGCGAATGTCGCAGGTGAGGGCCGACTCGAGGCCGCCGCCGAAGGCGTATCCGTTGATGGCGGCGACGACGGGCTTGCGCAGCTCGCGCAGGGCGTCGCAGTAGTCGCGGCGGTTGCGGAACTCCCACGGCGTCGAATACCGCTCGAGCGTGCGGATATCGCTCCCGGCGCTGAACGCGCGCCCGGTGCCGGTATAGACGATCGCGCGCACGGTGTCGTCGGCGTTCAGCGCGTGCGCGATGCGCTCGAGTTCGTCGCTCATCTCCTGCGTGACGGCGTTGAGCTTCTCGGGGCGGTTCAGCCGCACCGTGACGACGAACCCCTCCTGCTCGACGTGGATGAGTTCGTTCGTGCTCGTGATGCTCACGCGGCCTCCTCGGTTGCGATGCGATAGCGCGCGTCGATCTCGTCGAGCGCGTCTGCGTGGGGGCGGATCCCGGCGAGCGCGTCGCGCACGAGCGACGACGCGGCCTGCTGGAACGGGATGTATCCGGCGAAGCGCGGGCGGATCCACGACCGCTCGATCGTGTCGAGCGTTGCGGAGTAGAAGCCGTGCGCGGCGGCGTCGACCGCGGTGTCCCGCCACGCCGAGCGGAGCCCCGGCTGCCCGGCGTTCGCGGGGATGAAACCGGCCTGCGTCTCGGGCGAGAGCAGCCAGCGCAGGTGGTCTGCGAGGACGGGGCTGACCTCCGCGCGATGAGAGATCGCGATCCCCGTGCCGCCGATCGTCGATCCGGAGCGGACGGATGCCGGCGGGGCGCCGAACCGCACCTCGTCGGAGCTGTAGTTCACGTAGCCGTAGACGAGCGGCACATAGTCGATGTCAGCCTCGTCGCGCATGCGGTCCAGAAGCCCGATCGGGTTGAGACGATCGGATCCGGCGGGGGCGCGATCGGCGATCCTCTGCATGATCTCAAGCGCACCGACGCCCTCCGGGCCGAAGAATCCGTCCGCGAACGGGTAGCCGCCGAGCGAGACCGCGACCGAGCAGAGGCTGAGGAACGCGTGTGGGCCCGCCAGGCTGAGCGCCGTGCGCGCGGGGATGTCATCCCAGCCGCGTGGCGCCTCCGGCACGGCTGCGATGCGGCGCACCGACACCTGGGTCGCGGCATCGAGCGGCAGCGCCCACAGCCGGCCGCCCATCGTGTACGAATCGATCGTCGGCCCGACGGCCCCGGCCTGCCACGCCTCGATGTCGGCTGCGTCGAACACCTCGTCGAGCGCGCGGATGCTGTTCGCCGCGAGGGCGTCGCCGAGGTGCGGGTGGTCGAGCACAACGAGATCGTATCTCTCGCACAGCTCGTCGATGGGCGCCGATTCGAATCCCTCGAGCGGCTGCGCCTCCCAGCGGATGGTGTCGCCGCCGCGCAGCTCGCCCGATGCCTTCTCGAGCGCCTCACGCCCGCGCGGGTGATCCCAGGTGAGGCCCACGTAATCGGTCACGCGTGGTTCTCCGCGATCGCACCCTCGGCCTTGAGCTGCTCTATCGTCGCGGGCGCGATGCCGAGCTCGGTGAGGATCTCGGTCGTGTGCTCCCCGACAAGCGGTGCACCGCGATCGATGCGTGCCGGCGTCGCATGGAACCGGTACGGGAAGCCCGGCGTCTTGATACGCCCCTCGGTCGGATGGTCGTACTCGACGAAGGTGCCGTTGTGGGCGACCTGCGGGTCATTCACGAGTTCCTCATAGCCGTAGACGGGGCCGACCCAGACGCCGGCCTCGAGCAGGGTGCCGAGCCAGTGCTCCGTCGTGTTCCTCGCCAGGTGCTTCGAGACGAGCGCGAATAGCTCGTCGCGGTGGGTCCAGCCGGCGACCTCGGGATCCAGGCCCCGCAGTTCGGGTTCGTCGAAGATGCGGCCCAAGGTGTCGAGGTCGGCGAAGGCGAGCGCAAGATAGCCGTCGCTCGTCGCGAACACACCGTAGGGCGCGCGAATGTAGACGTGAGCATTGGGCTCGGTTCCGCGTTTCTGCGGCAGGCCGCCCACCGTGTAGACGCTCAGCTCCTGCATCTGCAGGGTCGTGAGCGCATCGAGCATGTTGACGGTGACGAGCTGTCCCTCCCCCGTGCGCTCGCGGTGAAGCAGCGCCGCAAGCACGGCTTCGAACGCCGTCGAGGCGGTCACTGCGTCGGCGAGGAAGAGGCCGGCGGCTCGCGGCGGCTCGCCATCGCGGCCGCCCGACAGCATGGATCCGGTCATCGCCTGGAGCAGCATGTCCTGGCCTGGCCGGTCGACATAGGGGCCGTCTTCGCCGTAGCCCGAGATCGACACGTAGACGATCGACGGGTTGATCTCGCGCACGCTCTCGTAGTCGAGGCCGAGCCGTGTCGCGACACCCGGGCGGTAGTTCTGCAGGAACACATCGGATGCGGCGATCAGCTCCCGGACGACCCGCGTGCCGCCCGGGCTCTTGAGGTCGGCCGCGAGCGATCGCTTGTTGCGGTTGAGCGAGAGGAACGAGACATTGATCTGATTGCCGGCGGCCCCGCCCGCGGATGCGAAGCGCTGCCACTCGCCGGCGGTCGGCTCGACCTTGATGACGTCGGCGCCGAGGTCGCCGAGGCGCTGGGCGGCGAAAGGGCCGGCCATCGCGATCGAGCAGTCGACGACACGATAGCCGTCGAGAACGCCGCGGGGGGAGGAAGTGATCATTGCGTGCCTTGCTGTGGTGGTCAGACGGGAGTGTCGACGCCGCCCGCGGCGGATGAGCGCAGCAGCGCGTCGATGAGTTCGACGCTGCGTGCCGCGACGGTGACGTCGGAGTTGTTCTCGGTCGAGACTCCGGTGATGAGCTCGATGAAGCGCACGGGCGGGACGAGGCACTCGTACTCGCCCTCGTCGGGGGCGATGTCAAGCGACTCTCGGCGACCGTCATAACGGCTGAGGGTGACGCGCTCGCGTTCGACGTCGATCATCATGACGCCCTCGGTGCCGAAGAGGCGGATGTCGATCTGGTACTTGTCGCCGTCGGCGAGGGTCGCGGCTCCGGACAGGGATCCGAGGGCACCGTTTTCGAAGTGCACGACGCCCGCGTCGAAGAGGTCGACCGGTGCGCCGGCGGTCGAGACGCGGCCCGCGACGGACCGAGCACGTAGGCCCGTGAGCCAGAACAGCAACGCCGACGAGTGCGTGACCTGGCCGTGGGCGTAGCCGCCCCCGTGCTCGGGGCTCGACCAGGTCGTCGGGTTGGGAGCGGTCTCCGAGTTCCAGAGTTCGAGCATGTAGCTCGGGTCCGTGCCGAAGAGGCCGCGCGTCGGTGAGGCCATGTTGCACGAGACGAACTGGATGTCGCCGATCGCGCGTTCGTCGAGCATCCTCTTCGCCGCGACCGTGAACGGTTTGTAGTTCCAGCCGTAGGGCACGAGGAAGACGGCGCCGGATTCCTCCGCACGACGAGCGAGGTCCCACGCCTCGTCAGCCCTCAGCGTCATCGGCTTCTCACAGAGCACGTGCAGGCCCTTGTCGAGGGCTTTGGCCGCGAGGTCGTGGTGCAGGTCGTGCGGCGTCGCGATCACGACGGCATCGAGGTCGGCGCCGAGCAGCTCATCGGCGTCCTCCGTCGCGAAGGAGAAGCCGAACTTCTCGCGGATCCCCTCGAGGCCATCGCCGATGCCGCACACGCCGACGAGCTCGACATCGGGGTGATCGCGGAACAGCGGGAAATGATTGCTCGTCGCCCACCAGCCGGCGCCGATCGCGCCGAGGCGCACCTTCTTATCGCTGCTCATCGGATCCACTTCCAGGTGCGGGTTCCGTCGCGCCAGCCCTCGGCGACGCGTCCCGCTTTCGCGAGTCGCTCGAGGTTCCCCGTCATCGGGAAGATCAGGTACTCGGCCGCGTCATGCGGCCACGGGCCGAGCTCGGCCGCCGCGTCATGGATCAGTTCGAGGGAGGTCATCTCACCCACGAGGTGCTTCTCGATCGCGCGATCGATCCGCTCGGTGTAGGCGAGCGAGATGTCGAGGAACTCCTCGACGCCCCCGCCCTCGTAGACGGGATAGTGCGCTGTGAGCAGCAGGTCGGCCCCGTAGGCGCGCAACCGCGCGATCGAGTCGGCATAGGCGACCGCGTCCCGATACGTGGGCGGGAACGCCGGCTCGCCGTCGGCCGTCGGAACCGTCTCACCGAGCACGGCGTCGGAGATCGCGAGAGCGCTGTTCGCCATGTCCCACACGGCCAGGTGCCCCGGCGAGTGGCCGGGCACCGCGACGATCTCGAGCTCGCGGCCCCCGCCGAGATCGATGATCTCACCGCCCGTGAGTGCACGATCGATGCCGATGAGGCGCGTCGATTCGCGGATCTCGGCCGTGGTCGACGCGGGGTCGTCGAACCCGTCAGCGCGCGAGAACTCTCCGTAACGGCCCGCAATCAGCACCTCGATGTTCTCGGTCATCAGCTGATCCGCGGCCCCCGCGAGGAACTCGGCCGCGGGGGCGATCGCCCTGAGAGCGGCGTTGCCGCCCGTGTGGTCGAAGTCGCAGTGCGAGCTCACGACCCATCGGATCGACGCGGGATCGATGCCCGTCTCGCGCAGGTACGGCAGCAGCGTGCCCTCCACGGATCCGTCGACGCCCGTGTCGAACAGCAGCGCGCCGCTCGGACCGGTGAACAGGTGCATCGCGATGAAACGCGGCGGAATCGGGGCGACGATGCGGTGCAGGCCCGGCCTGATCTCCATGTTGTCTCTCCTGGGTGGGGGTGCCGGCACCGCCGATCTGGGCGGCGCCGGCACGGATCCGGAACGGGTCTCAGACGCCCTGGCGCACCAGGACCTCGTCGATGAACTTCTTGGCGCGAGGTACGTCCGACTCGTCGAGGTGTTCGATGATGAGCGGCGCGTTCGGCGAGCGCTCGGCGAGGCGCTTCACGTAGTGGTCATAGTCGAGCGAGCCGAGGCCCGCCGCGGGCAGCTCGATCTCGCCGACGCCGCGGAAGGTGTGCGACGCGAGCGCGTCGTCGTCGCCGATGTCGGCGTGTTTCTCGCTCTTGTCCGCCCCCGCGAGCTTGACGTCCTTCGCGTGCGCGATGCGCACGCGATCGCCGAGCACGTCGAACATCTCGTCGAGCGTGCCCTTCTGGTCGCTGATGTTGTGGGTCTCGAAGAAGTTCGTCGGGTCCATCAGCAGTTCGAGCCCCGGGTGGTTGACGTCGTGGAACAGGCGGGCGGCCTCGCGCACCGAGCCGATGACGTTGTTGACGTAGGTCTCCATGAGGAAGGTGGCGCCGTGGTCCCATGCCGTCTGAGCGAAGTCGGCGAGCGTCGCGCGGGCGAGATCGTAGGCGGCCTCCGAGCGGTTGTCGGGATGACCTGACCACTCGCTCTCGGAATTCATGGTTCCGGTCTCGCTGATGACGTACGGCGTGCCGAACTCGCGGGCGTGGCGCAGGATCTCTTTGACGCGCTCGACGTTGTGCTTCCGGTGCTCAGGATCCGGGTGGATCATGTTCGTGTAGGCGCTGATGCCGCAGATCGGCAGGTCGTTCGCGCGGAACACGTCGCGCACGCGCTTGCCCTTCTCCGCCGTGAGCTGGCCGTCGGACAGGTCGATGTCCTTGAAGTGCAGGTCGAGCTGCACGGTGTTGAAGCCGAGCGCGCGGATCTTCTTCGCGGTCGTCTCGAGGTCGTAGGGGAAGTAACCCGAGAAGATTCCTACCTGGATCATGTGGACTGCTCCTTTGCGTTCCGTTGGGTACTACAGGGCGAACTCGTCGAGTCGCACGGCGCGTTTCTCGGCGAGGGACGTATAGCTGGCCTCCACGAGAGCCATGGTCTTGGCGTTGTCGGCGACCGTGAGCGCGGGGTCCTCCCCCGTCTCGACGGCATACTGCACCTGCTCCATCACCCCCGCGAAGGCGTGCGGGAACCACATGGTGTCCCAGCTCGGCGTCACCCAGGCACCGCCGGTCGAGGCCGTTGAGGCGTACGAGAGCGTCGACGGCTCGCCGTTCGGCCAGCCGATCGTGCCCTTCGCGGTACCCGCGGTGCCCTCGACGCGCCACGAGATGAAGAAGTCGGAGTCGTAGCCCTCCTCGCGCGGCCCACCCCAGACGTCCTCGCGCGTCGTCGCGAGCACCCCGTTCTCGAAGCGGATCATCGATGCGGCAATGCCGTCGGTGTGCGCGAAGCCCGTGCGCGGATCCGTTCGCGCGGCGGTCGAGATCTCCTCCGCTTCGCCGAAGAGGTAGCGGAGGGCGTCCAGGTGGTGCACGCCCATGTTCGCGATCGTGAGCCGGTCGTATCCCTGGAGGAAGGTCTGCCAGTGCGGGACGGCGTGCATGTCGATGGCCGCGAACACGGGCTCGCCGAGGGCCCCGTCGTCGAGCAGCTGCTTCAGCACCCGGACCGACTGGTCATAGCGCATGTTCTGGTTGACCGAGAGAATCGTGCCGCTCGCGGCTGCCTCGTCGCGCAGCGCGATCGCCTCGTCGAGCGTGAGCGCCAGCGGCTTCTGGGCGAGGACCGCCTTGACATGCGGCGCCGCGAGAGCCTCGCGGATCAGGGCCGGCTGCTGGTCGGGCGGGAACGCGATATCGACGATCTCGATACGCGGATCCGCAATGAGGTCGCTCGGGGTGTCGTGGACCGTTGCGATGCCGTGGCGCGTCGCGACCTCGGTCGCGTGCGCCCTCGTGCGCGAGGCGATGGCCGTGACCGGGAACCCGGCGAGCCCGTATGCCGTCAGCTGCTGATCGGCCATGATGGCGCCGGCGCCGATCGCACCGATGGTGTGGTGTCGAACCCGGATGGGTGCATCCGGTACGAGCTCGGTCATCTCGTCCCGCTTCCTTCGAGCGACAGGCTCAGCCCCGCACGGGGCGACCGCACGTGCGGGCCCGCCAGGATCCCCCACGCCCCCTCGATTCGCGCGTGTTCGATCGCGCGCTCGTCGAGTTCGATGCCTACTCCCGGCTTGTCGCCCAGCACGACCCCGCCGTCCTCAAACTGCTGGTCGAGGGTGAGGCCGAAGGGCTGGCCGAGATCCTGGATCTCGGCCGTGAGGTGATTGGGTACCGCGGCGGCCGCGGCGGTCACGGAGTGGTTGGCGGTGAGGCCGACGGGGCTGACGGGCAGGTCGCGGGAGTGTGCCATCACGGCCACCCGCAGGAAGTGTGTGATGCCCCACACCGCGCCGGCCTGGACGACGCCGACGCCGCCCGCGTCGAGCAGGCTCCGGTACTGCTCGAGCCCCGTCAGGTTCTCACCCGTCGCGACGGCCGCGCGGATCGACGAGGCGAGGCGGGCATGCCCCGCGGCGTCCCAGCGGCGCAGCGGCTCCTCGATCCAGGCGAGATCGATGCGTTCTTCGAGTCGCGAGACGTATCGCACGGCCTGGCCGAGGTTCCACGATTCGTTGGCGTCGAGCATCAGGTCGGCGCCGGGCATCTGCTGGCGGACGATACCGAAGCGCTCGATGTCACGCTCGAGCGTGCGTCCCCCCTTGAGCTTCGCAGACGTGAAACCGCGCTCCGCGAAGCGGCCGTAGAGGGCACCGAGCTCGTCGTCCGAGAGCGCGATGTCGAGGGCCGAGGCATAGCCGGGCACGAAGCGGTCGGCCGCACCGAGCAGGCGCCAGAGCGGTTCGCCGGCGATCTTCGCCTTGAGGTCCCAGAGCGCCGTGTCGAACGCCCCGACACCGCCGAAGGTGGCGCCGGCGTGCGAACTCTTGAACACGCGGGCGAGCATCGCGTCGTAGAGCGAGGAGACCGCGCGCGGATCCTTCCCCTCGAGCGCCGGGAACAGGCGTTCGAGATCGGCATGAGACCCCATGCCGATGCCCTCGATGCCTTCGTCGGTCTCCAGGACGACGATCGGCACGTCGGTGACGCCCGACGAGATGAATCCGTTGACATCGCCGACCGGACGACCCCAGTCGTGCACGGTGCGGAGGGTGCGGTACCCCGTGATCTTCATATCGTCCTCGAATCAGAGATCAGAATCTGGAAAGACCATACATCATATGTCTGCTGATTGCCGAGCGTTCTGGCGATCTTGAGCGAAATCCCTCATAGAGTGACCCCATGACCACCTCCCGTCGCACCCCCATCGAGCGCATCGGCACGACCGTGCTGCGCGAACTCGTCGAGCAGATCGTCACCGGCGTTCACTCCCCGGAATCGACCATGCCGACCGAGGCCGCACTCAGCGAAGAGTTCGGCGTCAGCCGCACCGTCATCCGCGAGTCGATGAAGCGCCTGCAGGAGAAGGGCATGGTCACCGTCGCCCAGGGGCGCGGGACGAGCGTCAATCCGCGCACGAGCTGGAACATGCTCGACCCGCTCGTGATCGACGCGCTCGTCGCGAATGACGAGAACCTCACGGTGCTCGACGAGCTCAGCATCGTGCGCGCGGCGCTCGAGGCCGAGATGGCCGGATCGGCCTCGCAACGCGCCGATGAGGAAGGACTCGAGCGCCTGCGCGCCGCACTGCAGGAGATGGCCGACCACATCGACGATCAGACAGCATTCCGCGAGGCCGACGTGCGTTTCCACCACGTCGTCATGTCGCTCTCGGGCAACACCCTCGCGGAGAACATCGCCCGCGTGCTGATAGGCCACGCCGTCGGGAGTTCCCGCTTCACGGGACACGACCCCGCACACTCGTTCGAACTCACTCTCGCGGAGCACGGACGGATCACCGAGGCGATCGCCGCGAGCGACGCCGAGGAATCCCGCTCCGCGATGAGCGAGCACATTCTCGGCTCGTGGGGCCGCCGACGCAACCCGGCGGGCGACTGATCACGGGAGAACATCATTCATGTGATGTTTGTTGACGCAGGTTCATCAGACGTAGTACATTTCTCGGGACATCCGCATCACTCTCCTGCATCGCAGCGGATCATCCCGAGAGGATCGCAATGAAGCGAACAATCATCACCACCGCCGTCGCGGGTCTCGCGCTCGTGACGCTGACCGGCTGCGGCGGCGCCGCGCCGACGACAACCGGCGGATCCGACCCCAGCGAGAACGCGGGCGGCGGATCCGACGGCGGCGCCCAGCAGCTGACGATCTGGAACTGGGGCGATGCCGACGAGGCGGCCGCCGCGTACACGGAGGACGTCAAGGCGGCCTTCGCGGAGATGCACCCCGACGTCACCGTCGAGATCGTCAACCAGCCGTTCGACCAGTACTACACGCTGCTCGGCAGCGCGATCGAGGCCGGCACCGGTCCCGACCTCGCCCTCTACAACGGCGGCACCCAGATCAAGAGCCGCGCCTCGTCGCTCGTCCCCGTCACCGACGAGCTCGCCGACCTCAGGGATCAGCTCGCCGGCTGGCCCGCTTTCGAGGAGGGCGGCGAGACCTATTCGGCCCCTACCTTCCTGCAGGGCTTCCCCATCTACTTCAACAAGGCGTTGTTCGAGGAGGCCGGCCTCGACCCCGAGACCCCGCCCGCGACATGGGACGACCTCACGAGCTCCTGCCAGGCGATCCTCGACGAGACCGATGCCTCGTGCTTCGCGCTCGGCAACAAGGAGGGTCTCGGCATCGAGTTCTTCCTCTCGGGCTTCGGCTCGGGCATCTTCACCCCCGAGGAGTATGACGCCTGGATCGGCGGCGAGCGCGACTGGACGAGCGAGCACGCGACCCAGGTCCTCCAGATGTGGGCCGATTCCTCGGCGGACGGCTGGTACAACGACGGCGCGAACTCGACGGCCATGTTCAACGACTCGTTCGACATCTTCTCGGCCGGCGACGCCGCGATGGTCATCGGCCTCATGAGCGGCACCGCCCACTGGAAGCAGTTCGACGACTTCCTCGGCGAGGACCTCGGGTTCATGATGCCGCCGGCCACCAACGACGGCACGACCGTCGCGCTCCCCGCAGAGGGAGGCATCGGCTACGGCATCCTCAACGAGGAGAAGAAGGATCTCGGCGTCGACTGGATCCGCGCGACCGTCGACCACGACGCGCTCGCGGCCTACTCGCTGGCGGGTGGCCAGATCACCTCGGACACGACCATCACCCTCGACACCGATATCGCGTCGGCGAATGAGATCGTCGCCGAACTGCCCGGCAGCAAGCCGCTGCTCCACACGGCGCTCGGCGCCGACGAGCTCGACCTGCTGCACCGTCTGGGCCAGCAGCTGCTGATCGGCGACGTCACGGTGGCCGACGCCACGGCACAGCTCGCGGACGCCGCGAAGGGCTGATTCCCGTTGTCGAACTACGCAACATCGACCCGCACCCTGGTCACGAGTGGCGAGGGTGCGGGTCGCTCGCGCGGCTCCCAGGCGCCGCGCCGTCGGCGCCCCTGGAACGCCGAGCGACTCGCGCCCTACCTGATGGTGCTGCCCGTCATCGCGATCCTGGTGGTCTTCCGGCTCTACCCGCTCGTCCTCGGCGTGAACTTCTCGTTCACGGGTGACGGCGAGCGGAACGGTCAGTTCGTGGGGCTCGACAACTACACCTATCTGTTGCACGACGAGCGCTTCCTCGCCTCGGCGAAGAACGTCGCGATCGTGCTGCTCTTCGTCCCCGTGCAGGTGTTCTTCGCCGGGATCCTCGCGACCTTCATCTTCCTCAAGGTGCCGGGGCACCGCTTCTACCGCAGCGTCTACTTCCTCCCCGTCGTGCTCTCGCCCATCATCATCGGCGCGATCTTCAACATCATCCTGGGCGCGAACGGGCCCTTCAACTCGGCCCTCGGTGCGATCAGCATCCCCGCCGTCGACTGGCTGGGGCTGCCCGCCACCGCGCTGCCGACGGTTCTCGTCGTGCACATCTGGGCGACCTTCGGCATGGCATTCACGATCTTCCTCGCCGGCTTCGCGACCCTCGACGCCGAGCTGCTCGATGCCGCCAAGATCGACGGCACGAACCTCTGGCAGCAGATCGTGCACGTCATCATCCCGAGCCTCAGCCAGACCATCCAGTTCGTCTTCGTGACGACCACGATCGGCATGCTCACGGGTCTCTTCGCCCTGCTCTACACCATGACCGCCGGCGGCCCGGGGGCCAGCAGCTACCTGCCCGAGTTCCTCATCTGGAAGCTCAACGGCGAGGCCCGCCCCGCCCTCGCGTCCGCCGCGAGTGTGTTCCTCCTGCTCATCGTGCTCATCATCGGGCTCATCCAGATCCGCGTGCTCCGCCGCGCCACGAAGGAGGCATGATGCGCCGCCAGCGCACCGCCCAGTGGATCGTCGCCGTCCCGATGATGGCGCTCGCCCTCGCCACGATCTACCCCATGCTCTTCGCCCTCAACGTGTCGTTGAAGGACCGCAAGGGATACGTCCTCGACCGCCTCGGCGTCACGCAGACCTTCAATGTGCAGAACTTCGCCGACGCGTGGACGAACGCCAGCATGGGCCGTTACTTCCTCAACACGATCATCGTCACGGTGATCTCGGTCGCGCTGTTGCTCGTACTCGCCTCGATGTGCGGCTACGCGCTCAGTCATCTGGCTTTCAGGGGCAGCAAGATCGCGTTCCTCATCATCCTGGCGATGATGATGATCCCGTTCCAGGTCATCATGGTGCCGACGATCAAGGTGCTGAGCTCGATGGGGCTCATCGACACCTTCGCGGGGCTCATCATCGCCTACGTGGCGCAGTACCTTCCGTTCACGGTCTACTTCATGACCTCGTATTACTCGGGCATCCCCAAGGAGATGACCGAGGCCGCCCGCGTGGACGGCAACGGTCTCTTCGGGGTCTGGTGGCGCATCATGGTGCCGAGCGGCAAGCCCGCGCTCATCTCGATGGGCATCCTGAATGCGCTGTTCATCTGGAACGACATCCTGATCGCCCTCCTGCTGATGCAGAGCCCCGAGAAGCGCACCGTCATGGTGGGCGTCTCGACACTGCGCGGCCAGTATCCCGACAACGTGCCAACCTATATCGCGGGCGTCATGCTCACGGTACTGCCGATCATCGTCGTCTACCTCGTCTTCCAGCGTCAGATCACCGCCGGCGTCACCGCCGGCGCCACGAAGGGATAACCAGCCGTATGAGCACCGACCGCATCGAGGTGTACGTGGCGCCCAACGGTTCCCCGTTCGCCGATGGATCCCACGGCTACCCCGCGAACGACCTCGCCCACGGCCTCGCGCTCGTGCGTCGGCGCCGCGAGCCCGGGCAGCGCGCCGTGATCTGGATGGCGGGCGGCGAGTATGCGCACGCCGAGCCGGTGTCGTTCGGCGCCGCGGACTCGTTCACCTCGGTCGTTGCGGTCGATCCCTCGGATCCGCCGGTGCTGCTCGGCTCGGTCCCCATCACGGGGTGGCGGCCCGTCACCGTCAACCGTCGCACCGTGTGGGCGGCGCCCGCGCCCCGCGCAAGCGGCCGTCGGCTCTACGCCGACGGTTCCGCCGCTCCCCGCCCGCGCTACCCCCGCGACGGCTTCCTGCGCGTCGAGGAGCAGGAGGGACTGGATCCGAGCGGGAGCTTCGTCGGCACCCTCTTCGACGGAGCGGCGACGTTCCGGTACGTCGACGGTCAGATCCCCGAGCTCGCGGAGGAGCACGCCGTCGAGATCGTCGTGCCCCACTACTGGGTGCAGGAACGCATGCCCGTCGACCGCATCGACCGCGCCACCCGCACCGTGACGAGCACGCTCACGAGCATCTTCGCCCTACGCGATGATGCGAGCGCGACCTTCGCGCGCTACTACCTCGACAATGTGGCCGAGGCCCTCGGCGAGGTCGACGGCGAGTGGTATCTCGATGCGACGGGCGCGATCTCGGGGCTCGCCGGCCCGCACATCCTCTACGCTTCCGCGTCCTCTCCCGATGCCCTCGACGTGCGCTTCCCCGTCACCGACGCCTTCGTGACGGTCGACGGATCCGCCGAGGCGCCCGTGCGCGAGGTGCGTTTCGAGAACGTGTCCTTCGCGGAGGCAGACTTCGCCGCGGTTCCGCCCGCCACCCCGCCGTTCGGCGTGCGGGAGGATCCGCAGCTGCCCGCCGACGGCCGCTACGCCGCCGACGTGCAAGCCGCCTCGACCGTGCCCGCCGCGCTCCGCTTCGCGTTCGCGCGGGGCTGCGCCGTAACGGGCGGATCCGTGGAGCGCGTCGGCGGCTACGGCATCTCGCTCGGTGCCGGGTCCCGCGGGAACCTGATCTCGGGTGTCACCTTCCGAGACCTCGGCGCGGGCGCCGTCCGCTCGGGCGGCGGCATCGATCCCCTCGCCGCCGATTTCAATCGCGCCAACGAGGTCAGTGACTGCACGGCCGAGCGCGGCGGCCAGGTCTATCGCGGTGCCGTCGCGGTGCTGTTCCAGCACGGATCGCACAACGTCATCGCCCACAACGAGATCCGCGAATTCCCCTACTCCGGTGTATCGGTCGGCTGGATGTGGGACTACCTGTCGAGCCCGTCCGAGGGTAATCACATCGTGGGGAACCACATCCACCACCTCGGACAGGGCAGGCTCAACGACATGGGCGGCGTGTACCTGCTGGGCATCGCGCCCGGAACCGTCGTGCGCGGCAACCATATCCACGACGTCGAGTGTCAGAACTACGGCGGCTGGGGCATCTATCTCGACGAGGGCTCGAGCCACGTCGTCATCGAGGGCAACGTCGTTCACGACACCTCGAGCCAGTGCTACCACCAGCACTACGGCCGCGAAGTCATCGTGCGGGACAACATCTGGGCGCGCGGGCGCGAGGGGCAGATCTCGATCACCCGCCCCGAGGATCACACCTCGTTCACGTTCCTGCGCAACATCGTCGTCGGGAGCTCCTCCCCCGGTTTCGTCGGCACCCCGGGCGCGCGCGACGTGCGAAACTACCGCATCGACAGCGACCTGAACCTGTTCTGGGACGATGCACCCGTCGCCGGCGCCGTGCGCGCCGCGAATGCCGAACGGCCCAAGGGCGCGGACGGATCCGTCGGGTTCGACATCACGGAGGTGCTCGACGAGGAGTGGGCGAGGCTCGGGCACGACCTGCATTCGATCGACGCGGATCCGCTGCTCTCGCACGATTTCACCGTCGGTCCCGCGTCACCGGCGCACTCGCTCGGCATTCGCATACCGGATGTGACGGGTGCCGGTCCTCGCGCGGTTCCGGACCGCCGCCATCCCCTGGCCGCCGCGACGCGTGTCGATCCGTTCCTGCCCACGCAGGGCTGAGGACCCCAACCGGGCCTCCCTTGTCGTCCCCTACCGCCCCGTTCGCATGACACTTATGAGGTGTGTGGAGCCCGATAAGGGTGCATAAGTGTCATTTCAGCGGTCGAGCCAGAGGGTGTTTTCGTAGCGCTTGAACCAGCTGACCTGACGGCGGGCGTAGCGGCGGGTGAGTGCCTGTGTTTCGGCGATCGCCTCGGCCTCGGTCATCTCGCCTTTCAGCTGAGCGAGGGCCTGTGCGTAGCCGATCGCCCGGCTCGCCGTTCTGCCTTCTTCGAGGCCCGCCGCGCGCAGCGTCTCGGTCTCGGCGAGCATGCCCTGTCGCCACATCAGCCCGACCCTCGCGTCGAGGCGCGGGATCAGGCGCTCGCGCTCCATGCGGAGACCCACGACCGTCGTCTTGCGCCACGGCACGGGCTTCTCGGGCAGTGCCGCACCGTGACCCGCGTTACCCTGCGCGAGCACCTCCAACGCGCGCACGACGCGGCGTCCGTTTCGAGGATCCACCCGCTCGGCCGTCGCCGGGTCCTTCGTCCGCAGTTCGTCGTAGAGCACCCCCGCGCCCTCCGACTCGAGGCGCGCCTCGAGCTCGGCGCGGAGCGCGTCGTCGCGGGGCGGGAAGCGGAAATCGTAAATCACGCTCGACACGTACAACCCGGATCCGCCGACGAGGATCGCATGATGCCCGCGCGCGATAATGTCGTCGATCGCCGCGCGTGCCTGCTCCTGGTAGGCGGCGACGGCAGCTTCCTGTGTGACGTCGAGCACGTCGAACAGGTGGTGCGGGATGCCGCGGCGCTCGGCCACCGGAAGCTTCGCGGTGCCGATGTCCATGCCGCGGTACAGCTGCATGGCGTCGGCGTTGACCACTTCCGCGGCGTCCAGGCGGTCGGCGAGGTCGAGCGAGAGCTCGCTCTTGCCCGTGCCGGTCGCGCCGACGACCGCCCACAGTCGGGGTTCGCCCTTCGCGCCCGCGATCTGCTCGTCCAGCGCGGAACGCCCGCCGGCGGATCCGAGATCCGCGGCGGGCGGGGCATCCGCGTTCCGAGCCGTCACAGGCCGACGCGGAGCGTCGGGATACCGAGGCCGACGGTGCCGTCACCGGAGCCGGCCGGCGACGGCACGGCGCAGCTGTCGGACAGCGAACGGTCGTAGGCGTCGCCTGCACGGGTGCGACGAATCTTCAGCGGTGCTCCATCGGTGCTATCGGCCAGCAAGTGCGACGGCGCGGCGTGCGTCACGGTGACGGTGACGACATCGCCGGGACGCGGGGTCTCGGATCCCTCGGGGACCTCGAAGTGCACGAGGCGGTTGTCTTCGGCACGGCCCGTGAGGCGATGCGTCGACGCGTCCTTCTTGCCCTCGCCCGTCGAGACCAGCACCTCGATGCTGCGTCCGAGCTGCTTCTCGTTCTCTTCGAGCGTGATGCGCTGCTGCAGCGCCATGAGGCGCTCGTAACGCTCCTGCACGACGGCCTTCGGCACCTGGTTCGGCATGGTCGCCGCAGGCGTTCCCTCACGAATCGAGTACTGGAAGGTGAATGCGCTCGAGAAGCGCGCGGCTTCGACGACCCGCATGGTGTCCTCGAAGTCTTCGTCGGTCTCGCCGGGGAAGCCGACGATGATGTCGGTCGTGATCGCGGCGTTCGGGATCTTCTCGCGCACCTTGTCGAGGATGCCGAGGAACTTCTTCGAGCGGTACGAGCGGCGCATGTCCTTCAGCACCCTGTCACTGCCCGACTGCAGCGGCATGTGCAGCTGCGGCATGACGTTCGGCGTCTCGGCCATCGCGTCGATGACGTCATCGGTGAACGCCGCGGGGTGTGGGCTCGTGAAGCGCACGCGCTCGAGGCCTTCGATGTCGCCGCAGGCGCGCAGGAGCTTGCTGAACGCCTGACGATCGCCGAACTCGACGCCGTAGCTGTTGACGTTCTGACCCAGCAGCGTGACCTCGATCGCGCCGTCGTCGACCAGCAGCTTGATCTCTTCGAGGATGTCGCCGGGGCGACGGTCCTTCTCCTTGCCGCGCAGGCTCGGCACGATGCAGAAGGTGCAGGTGTTGTTGCAGCCGACGGAGATGGAGACCCAGCCCGAGTAGTGCGAGTCGCGCTTGGTCGGCAGGGTCGACGGGAAGACTTCGAGCGACTCGAGGATCTCGAGCGAGGCCTCGCCGTTGTGACGCGAGCGCTCCAACAGCTGCGGGAGCGAGCCCATGTTGTGGGTGCCGAAGACCACGTCGACCCACGGCGCCTTCTGCGTCACCGTCTCTTTGTCCATCTGCGCGAGGCAACCGCCGACGGCGATCTGCATGCCCTTGCGCTTGTCCTTCACCGACTTCAGATGACCGAGCGTGCCGTAGAGCTTGCCGGCGGCGTTCTCGCGCACGGCACACGTGTTGATGATGACCACGTCGGCATCGTCGCCCTCGGCGGCGCGCACATAGCCCGCGCTCTCCAGGGATCCGGACATGCGCTCGGAGTCGTGCACGTTCATCTGGCATCCGAAAGTGCGCACCTCGTAGGTGCGGGCGCGGCCGCTTTCATCGAAGGCGGCGGGCGACGGGGCGATGAGCGTCGGGGAAGAAGATGGCATGGTCATAACAGGAGCCATTCTACGGAGGTCAGGTGTGAGCCGGCCACGCGGGTGTCCCGAGATCGCCCGCATGGCTCGCTCGTCGCCTATTGGAAGCGAACCCGGCGGACGCCGCCGCCTCGCGCCTCGTCGAGCGCCTGGTTCGCGACGCGCATCGCCATGGATCCGCCGAACCCGCGCCGCGACAACTGACCGACGAGCCTGCGCAGCGCCGTGTCGTGGTCGAGTCGAGCGAGCGGGCCCGCTTTGGAGCGCGCGAACTCGAGCGCTCGCTCTGCGTCGTCGTCGGGGAGCGACTCGATGGCACGGTCGATCGCGTCGCGCGACAGGCCGCGCTTGGCGAGCGACTGGGCGACCGCCTTGCGGCCCTGGTTCTTACGGCTCGTCGCCTGATAGACGAGCTGCTCGGCGAGCATGTCGTCGTCGATGGCCCCGATGCGCAAGAGCCGATCGATGATGTCTTCCGCCAGCTCGGACGCGACGCCGTCGCGGCGCAGGCGATCGCGCGCTTCGCGCTCGGAGAGCCCTCGGGATCCGAGCGCACGCGCAAGACGCTGCTCGGCGCGGCGGGCGATCTCGTCGGACTCGCCTTCATCCATCGCCTCCGACTCGCGATCCTCGTCGCCCGAGTGCGGCATCGCCGCAATGGCCGACGGGCCTTCTTCGTCCGCCAGTGCTCCCGATGCGTGTCTCACGGGCGCACCCTGCCACGTCGTGTGCCACGCGTCGGCTTCTTCGGGCTCTTCAGGCGTGACGTCCGCTCCCCCGCGGTGGGCCGGCGATTCGGGCGCCGGACCGCCGAAGAGAGGCACCACGGGGGCGAGGTGCTCGTCCCCGTCATCGTGCGAGGTCGACATGATCAGGCCGCGGCGCGCTCGTCGCCTTCGAGGGCCGCTACGGGAGCAGCATCGTCTTCGAGCAGGCCGAGCTTGATCTTGATCTTGTTCTCGATCTCGAGCGCGACGTCGGCGTTCTCCTTGAGGAACCGGCGCGCGTTCTCCTTGCCCTGACCGAGCTGATCACCGTCGTAGGTGTACCACGAGCCCGACTTCTTGACGATGTTGTGGTCGACGCCGAAGTCGATCAGCGAGCCCTCGCGCGAGATGCCCGTGCCGTACAGGATGTCGAACTCGGCCTGCTTGAAGGGCGGGGCCATCTTGTTCTTGACGACCTTGACGCGCGTGCGGTTACCGACCGCGTCGCCGCCGTCCTTCATCGTCTCGATGCGCCGGATGTCGAGGCGCACCGAGGCATAGAACTTGAGGGCTTTACCACCGGCGGTCGTCTCCGGCGAACCGAAGAAGACGCCGACCTTCTCTCGCAGCTGGTTGATGAAGATCGCGGTCGTCTTCGTCTGGTTCAGACCACCCGTGATCTTGCGCATCGCCTGCGACATGAGTCGCGCCTGCAGACCGACGTGCGAGTCGCCCATCTCGCCCTCGATCTCGGCACGCGGGACGAGCGCCGCGACGGAGTCGATGACGATGAGGTCGATCGCGCCCGAGCGGATCAGCATGTCCGCGATCTCGAGGGCCTGCTCACCCGTGTCGGGCTGCGACACGAGAAGCGAATCGATGTCGACGCCCAACTTGCGGGCGTACTCGGGGTCGAGCGCGTGCTCTGCATCGATGAACGCGGCGATACCGCCCGCAGCCTGTGCGTTGGCGATGGCGTGGAGGGTCAGCGTGGTCTTACCCGATGATTCCGGGCCGTAGATCTCGACGACGCGGCCGCGCGGGAGACCGCCGATTCCGAGGGCGACATCGAGCGCGATGGAACCTGTGGGAATGACTTCAACAGGGGCGCGCTCCTCGCTGCCGAGCCGCATGACCGACCCCTTGCCGAACTGACGATCGATCTGCGCGAGTGCCGTCTCGAGGACCTTCTCGCGATCTGTAGCTGTAGCCATGATGAATTCCTTCTTCGCTCGTGTACCGCCGCCCATAGGCTGTCGCGACCCGCCTCATAGGGACGGATTCTTCGACAGGGCGCGTGGCGTCTTGCCTGTTTCGACGCTACGGAGAACCACTGACAAACGAAGCGGGTCACCCGTGGTTGTGGAGAACAGGCGCAGATTCCACGTTGTGAACAACGCTACGCCCCATAGAACGAATATTCGAGATCACGTCGGCGTGTCGAAAAGAAATTCGAAAAGAATCGCTCGACCGATTCTCAGCGCGGCGGTCGCTGAAGTCCCTGGCCGTAGCGGGCCGAGTCTGGAAGATCCGTCTCGTCGCATAGCGCCTCCCAGATGGCGCGCACGGAGACGCCATCGGCCAGAGCGTCGTTCGCGCTCTGGCCGATGCCGGGAAGAATCAGGTCGGCGAGGATCCAGCCGGCTCGCGCCCCGAAGTGCTCGTCGACGGCCCGCAGAAACTCGCTGCGCTTCACCGCAGCGACAGCTCGGGCTCGACCTCGGCGACCAGTTCGTCGGGGACGACGTCCGGGAACGGGCTCTCGATGCCCTCCAGCACCGCGAGGCGGTCGCCCACGCGCCGCATGACGGCCGACATCGGCACGCCCAGGGCGTCGGTCACAGACGCCAGGATCTCGCTCGAGACCTCTTTCTGACCGCGCTCGACCTCGCTGAGGTAGCCGAGCGCGACGCTCGCCTTGCTCGCAACCTGGCGCAGGGTCTGCCCCTGCTGCTGGCGGAAGTCGCGAAGCACGTCGCCGATCTCTTGACGTACCAGGATCATGGCGCCCTCCTTACGTTTCGCGTCTTTCGATCTCGTTCACACGGTCCAGGCGCTCGCCCTGACCGCTTGTCTGACATACCAGAGTAATCGAGATTCGGCCGCAGGATGACCCTTACGGCAAATGGATATGTAGGTGGAACGCTTCTCTCAGCGCGGATTATTCCCGAGCGCGCGAAGCGCGAGCTCGATCACGGCGTCGACCGCCGCGGCGCGAACAGCCGGGCGGTCTCCATCGAAGGCACAACGCTCGACGACGGTGTCGTCGGCGGTCGCAACCGCAATGTAAACGGTGCCCACCGGCTGCCCGTCCTGCGGATCCGGCCCGGCGACGCCCGTCGTCGCGAGTCCCACGTCGGCGGACGAGCCGTCGAGTGTGAAGGCACGACGCACGCCGAGGGCCATCTGCTCCGCGACCAGCGGATCCACCGCCCCGCGCTCGGCCAGCAGAACTCCGTCGACTCCGAGAAGCTCGCGCTTTGCTCGGGTGTCGTACGCGACGATCCCGCCCCGCATCGCGCGCGAGGCTCCTGGCACGTCGACGATGGCGGCCGCCACGAGCCCGCCGGTGAGCGATTCGGCGGCCGCGATCGAGAGGCCGCGCGCGACGAGGGCTTCGACGAGCTCGGCCGCGTGGCTCATGCGTGCTTCCGAGATCCGCGCACCTGCGCCAGCACGTAGTCGATCCCGCTCACGACCGTCAGCACGACGACGAGCCACATGCCGATGGCCGTCACCAGAGTCCAGGCATCGCGACCGACGAGTGCATCGAGCGGTAGGAGCGCCCACGAGAGCACGACTCCCTGTACGGCCGTCTTGATCTTGCCGAGCCACGCGGCCGCGACGACGTGGGTACGCCGGACCAGGAGGCGGTGCACCGTGATGCCCCACTCGCGGATGAGGATCACGACGACCATCCACCAGGCCATCTCGCCCAAGCAGGCGAGGCCGACGAACGCCAGTCCCGTGAGGAGCTTGTCGGCGATGGGATCCCACAGCTTGCCGAAGTCGCTGACGATCTCGTACTTGCGGGCGAGGTAGCCGTCGACCCAGTCGGTCGAGATCGCCACGATGAAGAGAATCGCCGCCGTCCAGCGCAGGCCCGCGTGCTCGTCGCCGAACGAGCCGCCGACGAGCAGTAACGCGAAGAAGACGATCGCGAGTGGGATGCGCGCGAGCGTGATCGCGTTCGGGAGTTGGGGGTGGATGGCCATCAGTCGCGTCCCGTCAGCTGCCAGGCATCTTCGCCGTCTTCGTCGTCAGCGTTGACCGTCGGCAGCCCTTCGAACTGGGCCTCGACGGGGTCGACGCCGTAGCGGTCGTCTCCGTCTCCGCCCGGCACCGGCGGTGCCGCTGCCGGCGCCGACGGCGGTTCCTCCCCCTTCAGCTTCGCCAGCACGGCCGGGAGCTGCTCAGGTGCGACGAGCACGTCGCGGGCCTTCGAACCCTCGGACGGGCCCACGATCTCCCTCGACTCGAGAAGGTCCATGAGGCGTCCGGCCTTCGCGAAGCCCACGCGCAGCTTGCGCTGGAGCATCGACGTCGAGCCGAACTGGCTCGACACGATGAGCTCGGTCGCGGCGAGGAGCACCTCGAGGTCGTCGCCGATGTCTTCGTCGATCTCCTTCTTCGGTGCCTCCATCGCCTCGGCGACGTCGGATCGGTACTCGGGGCGGGCCTGTCCCGTAACGTGCTTCACCACGGCGTCGATCTCGGCCTCGGTCACCCACGCGCCCTGCAGGCGGAACGGCTTCGAGGATCCCATCGGTGAGAACAGGGCGTCGCCCTGGCCGATGAGCTTGTCGGCGCCGGGCCCGTCGAGGATGACGCGCGAGTCGGTGACGCTCGTGACGGCGAACGCCATGCGCGAGGGCACGTTCGCTTTGATGAGGCCGGTCACGACGTCGACCGACGGGCGCTGTGTCGCGAGCACGAGGTGGATTCCGGACGCACGCGCGAGCTGCGTGATGCGCACGATCGAGTCCTCGACGTCTCGCGGGGCGACCATCATCAGGTCGGCCAGCTCGTCGACCACCACGAGCAGGTAGGGGTAGGGCTTCAGCACGCGCTCGGAGCCCGCCGGCAGCTGCAGCTCGCCCGCGACCACCGCCTTGTTGAAGTCGTCGATGTGACGGAAGCCGAACGACGCGAGGTCGTCGTAGCGCATGTCCATCTCCTTCACGACCCACTGCAGCGCCTCGGCCGCCTTCTTGGGGTTCGTGATGATGGGCGTGATGAGGTGCGGGACTCCGGCGTAGGCCGTGAGCTCGACGCGCTTGGGGTCGACGAGCACCATGCGCACCTCACTCGGCTTGGCACGCATGAGCAGGCTCGTGATCATGGAGTTCACGAAGCTCGACTTACCGGACCCTGTGGAACCGGCAACGAGCAGGTGCGGCATCTTCGCGAGGTTCGCGACGACGAACCCGCCCGACACGTCCTTGCCGACGCCGATCGTCAGCGGGTGCGTCGACTTCTGGGCGGCGGCGGAGCGCAGCACGTCGCCGAGCGCGACCGTCTCGCGGTCGACGTTCGGGATCTCGATGCCGATGGCGCTCTTGCCCGGGATAGGGGCGAGGATGCGCACGTCGTTCGATGCCACCGCGTAGGAGATGTTGTTCGACAGCTGGGTGATCTTCTCGACCTTGACGCCCGGGCCGAGCTCTACCTCGTACTGCGTGACGGTCGGGCCGCGCGAGAAACCGGTGACCTTCGCGTTCACCTTGAACTCGACGAAGACCTGCTCGATCTGCGCGACCATGCGGTCGTTCGCCTCGGAGCTCACCACGGCGGGCGGGCCGGCGGCGAGCTGGGCGGGCGACGGCAGGATGTAGGGCGCCTCGGGAGGCTGCGGGCCGCGTGCGCCGGGGCCGTCGGTTCCGAAGCCGGAGATGTCGCCGAACTCGTCATCGGCGCCCGTGTCGTCGTCGCCCATCAGATCGATGCCGTAGCTGCCCGAGGCGGCCTCCTCGCGGATCCGCGACAGCGCCGGGTCGTCGAGCACCTGGGTCACCTGTTCGACCGGGGTGACCTCGGGTTCGGGGGCAGGCCGGGGCGCGTCGGCGAACGGGAGCGGAACGGTCGCGGTGTCGGCGCTCTCGGAAGCCTCATCTGCGATGACGGCCTGCTCGTATCCGAGGTCGTCCTGCAGCCCCAGGAGCTGACCGAGGTGGGCCGTGTCGGCGGGCACCTCCACGTCCTCCTCGCGGCCCGTCGCGTTGCGGCGCCACCACGGCAGTTCGTCGGCGCCGTCGAAGAGCGTCTCGGGCTCGGGCTTCTTCTTGCGCGAGCGCTTGGCGCGCGCCGGCTTGTCGTCGAGCACCTGCGTCGCGGCGAGGTCGGCCTCGGCGGTTCCCGCCGCGACCCGCTCCTCGCGGGCCTCGCGCGGCTCGGCCTCGAACATCCACCGGTAGAGGTCGCCGAGGCGCTGGCCGATGCGGTTCGGCGGGGTCTTCGTGATGATGAGCAGGCTCAGCGCGATGAGCACGGCGAGCACCACGTAGGCACCGACGGGTGAGAGGAGGCGGGCGAGCGGCTCGCCGATCATCCACCCGAACACGCCGCCGGATCCGCTGAGGGCGGGCATGCCCTCGACCGGCGCGGGGCGACCCTGTGCCGGCTCGGGACGCACGACCGCGATGTGGCATACGGCGGCGACCGAGAGCGTCAGCAGCGCGGTGCCGATGCCGACGCGACCGTTGTTATAGACGGATGACGGATGCCGGAACAGCCAGCTCGCGAGCAGCACGAGCACGACGGGGAAGACGAGGGCCGTGCGGCCGATGACACCGCCGAACGTGAAGGCGCTGATGTTCTCGGCGACGGGATTGTTGATGAAGAACCATTCGACCACGGCGCCCGCGATCGCGAGCAGCACGAGGAAGAACGGGAAACCGTCGCGGCGGTCGGACTTGTCGAGGTTCTCCTGTCCGAAGGCGCGGAAGAGCCCGCCGGTGGCGCGCGCGAGACCGTGCCACGCGCGCACGGGCGCTGCGGGGCGGTCGGGGTCGCCGATGTGCTTCTTGGGCGCAGGGGCGGACTTCGCGGCGCTCCCCTTCGAGGAGCCGCCGCGGCCGGATCCCGAAGAGTTCTTGGGCGCGGTGGACGATCGTGCCATGGGTTCCACGGTACGCGTGACCCCTGACAAACGAACGCAGGACGCGCAAAAACCCGGGTGATCCCCTAAGAATTCACCCGGGTTCGCGGCCGTTCGAGGTGCTTATGCCTCGATGACGAGCGGAACGATCATGGGGCGGCGGCGCAGGCGCTGGCCGACCCAGCGGCCGATCGTGCGGCGGACCACCTGGCTGAGCGCGTGGTTGTCGCGAACGCCCTTTTCCGCGGCCTCCTGCAACGCCGAGACGATCTTCGGACGGATCTTGTCGAAGACCCTGTCGTCTTCGGCGAAGCCGCGAGCGTGGATCTCGGGGCCCGTGATGATCTTGCCGGTCTTCGAGTCGACCACGACGATGATCGAGATGAAGCCCTCCTCGCCGAGCACGCGGCGGTCCTTGAGATCGGCGTCGGTGATCTCGCCGACCGACGAACCGTCGACGTAGACGAAGCCGAGATCGAGCTGGCCCGAGACCCAGGCCTCGCCGTCCTTGAGGTCGACGGAGGTGCCGTTCTCGACGATGAAGGTGTTCTCCTCCGGCACGCCCGTCTGCTGCGCGAGGTTCGCGCTCGCCGTGAGGTGGCGGTACTCGCCGTGCACGGGGATGACGTTCTTCGGCTTGAGGATGTTGTAGCAGTAGAGCAGCTCGCCCGCGGCGGCGTGGCCCGACACGTGCACCTTGGCGTTCGCCTTGTGCACGACGTTCGCGCCGAGCTTCGTGAGGCCGTCGATCACGCGGTAGACCGCATTCTCGTTGCCGGGGATGAGGCTCGATGCGAGGATCACGGTGTCGCCCTCACCCGGCGTGATCGCGTGGTCGAGGTTCGCCATGCGACTGAGGACCGCCATGGGCTCGCCCTGCGAGCCGGTCGACATGTACACGATCTGATGGTCGGGGATGTCGTGCGACTTCTTGTAGTCGACGAGCGCACCCTCGGGGACGTTGAGGTAGCCGAGCTGTTCGGCGATCGTCATGTTGCGGACCATCGAGCGGCCGAGCAAGGCCACACGACGGCCGTTGTTGACGGCCGCGTCGATGACCTGCTGCACGCGATGCACGTGGCTCGAGAAACTCGCGACGACAACGCGACCCGCGGTCTTCGACATCACCTGGTCGATGACCGGGCCGATCTGGCGCTCGGTCGGCGTGAAGCCGGGTACGTCGGCGTTGGTCGAGTCGGGGAGGAAGAGGTCGATGCCCTCCTCGCCGAGCTTCGCGAAGTGACGGAGGTCGGTGATGCGGCCGTCGAGCGGCAGCTGATCCATCTTGAAGTCGCCCGTGTGCAGCACGAGGCCCGCCTCGGTGCGGATCGCGACCGCGAGGGCGTCCGGGATCGAGTGGTTGACGGCGACGAATTCGAGGCCGAAGCCGGCGATCTGGCGGGTCTCGCCCTCGCGTACGACGTGCGAGACCGGCGTGATCCGGTGCTCCTTGAGCTTCGCGGTCGTGAGGGCGAGCGTGAGCTTCGAGCCATAGATCGGGATGTCTTCCCGCATGCGAAGCAGATACGGAACGCCGCCGATGTGGTCTTCGTGGCCGTGCGTGAGCACAAGACCGACGATGTCGCCGAGGCGGTCCTTCAAGGGCTCCATGTCGGGCAGGATCAGGTCGACGCCGGGCTGGTGCTCCTCGGGGAAGAGCACGCCGCAGTCGACGAGAAGGATCTTGCCGTCGAACTCGTACATGGCCATGTTGCGGCCGACCTCGCCGAGGCCGCCGAGAGGCGTGACGCGCAGGGCGCCGGATTCGAGTGCGGGCGGGTCAAAGACAGGGGTGGACATTGTGCCTTTCAGCGCGTGACGCGCAGGGATTTCGTCACCGTGTGGTGCCAGGCACCTTGGGCAGCGCTCCGCCCGCGGCCGCGTTGCGGTCGGGGCGGAAGTTCGAGAAGTCCACGCCTTCGACATCCCTCACGAGGGCGAGCTCGTCCTCGATGATGGCGGCCTCCCACTCTTCCGGGCCCACGAGCGGCAGACGCACGCGGGGGCTCGAGATGCGGCCGAGGCCGTGGAGGATGTACTTGGTGGACACCGTGCCCGGCACGTGAGTCATCACGGCGCGGACGAGCGGCTCGAGCTTCTTGTGCTGCTCGGTGGCGGTTGCGAGGTCGCCGCGGTTGACCGCGTCGACGATGGTTCGGTAGGGGCCGGCGGCGATGTTCGCCGTGACGCCGATCAGGCCCGAGGCGCCAATGGACAGTGCGGGCAACGCGTTGGCGTCGTCGCCCGAGAAGTAGATGAGATCGGTCTGGTTCATGACGCGGCTGACTTCGCTGAAGTCACCCTTCGCGTCCTTCACCGCGACGATGTTGGGGTGCTTGGCGAGACGCAGGAAGGTCTCGTACTTGATCGGAACGCCGGTGCGGCCCGGGATGTCGTACGCGATGACCGGCAGATCGGTCGAGTCCGCGATGAGGCGGAAGTGCGTGAGGATGCCCGCCTGCGTCGGCTTGTTGTAGTAGGGCGTGACGACCATGATGCCGTCGGCCCCGGCCCTCTCGCTCTTCTTGTAGAGGTCGATGGCGTGGGCCGTCTCGTTCGAACCGCCGCCGGTGATGATCTTTGCGCGGCCGGACGCAACGCTCTTGCCCACCTCGACGAGTTTGAGCTTCTCGGCGTCCGTCAGCGTCGAGGTCTCACCGGTCGTTCCGGTGACCACGATGCCGTCGGCACCCGACGTGATCACGTCGTCCATCAGCCGCTCGGTCGCATCCCAGTCGACCTCACCATCGGCGGTCATCGGGGTAACGAGGGCGACGAGAACCTGGCCGAAGGGGTTAGCGGGATGCGTCATAGGGACAAGATTAGCGCGCGGCGGCTGGATCGCGTGTGTACGTGACGAAGCGATACCGCGCGCCGGTGCGGCTCGTGAGCCACTCCCCTTCGGCAGCGCGGGTCCATTCCGAGCCGATCTCGGGTGCTCGGGTGTCGCCGGGAACCTCGAGGTCGATCTCCGTCACGAAGAGCTCAGAGACCTGCGGCATGGCCTGCCGATAGATCTGTCCGCCGCCGATGATCCATCCGTTGCCGCCCGCGAGGGCGATCGCCTCCTCGAGCGAGCCGCAGATCTCACCGCCCTCGGCCGAATAGGATCCGTCGCGGGTGATGACGATGTTCCGCCGCCCCGGCAGGGGCCGGAAGCGCTCGGGGAACGACTCCCAGGTTCGGCGCCCCATGATCACGGCGGATCCGCGGGTCTTCTCGGAGAAGTAGGCCATGTCCTCGGGAACGTGCCACGGCATGGTGCCGCCGGAACCGATGACTCCCCCGCGGGCCTCGGCCCAGATGGAGCGGAGCATCAGACGGCGACCGCGCCGCGGATTGCGGGGTGGTGCTGGTATCCGACGACCTCGAAGTCGTCATAGGAGTAGTCGAAGATCGAGTCCGCCGGGCGGATCTTCAATTCGGGGTACGGGTAGGGTTCGCGCGAGAGCTGCTCGGCGACCTGCTCGCGGTGGTTGTCGTAGATGTGGCAGTCGCCGCCGGTCCACACGAATTCGCCGGGCTCGAGCCCGGCCTGCTGCGCGATCATCATCGTGAGCATCGCGTAGCTGGCGATGTTGAACGGCACGCCGAGGAACAGGTCCGCGCTGCGCTGATACAGCTGGCAGCTCAGGCGGCCGTCGGCGACGTAGAACTGGAACATCGCGTGGCACGGCGGCAGTGCCATGTCGTCGACCTCGGCGGGATTCCACGCCGAGACGATCATGCGACGCGAATCCGGGGTGTTGCGGATCTGATCGACGACCTTCGCGATCTGATCGATGTGGCCGCCGTCGGGGGTCGGCCATGAGCGCCACTGCACGCCGTACACGGGCCCGAGGTCGCCGTTCTCGTCGGCCCACTCGTCCCAGATCGTCACGCCTCGTTCCTGGAGCCACGCGACGTTCGAGTCGCCGCGCAGGAACCACAGCAGTTCGAGCGCGACCGACTTGAAGTGCACCTTCTTCGTGGTGATCAGGGGAAAGCCCTGCGAGAGGTCGTAGCGCAACTGACGTCCGAACACGCTCGTCGTTCCCGTGCCGGTGCGATCCGATTTGTGGGATCCGTTCGCGAGCACGTCGCGGAGCAGGTCTTCATAGGGCGTCGGGATCGCAGCAGGCATGCATCCAGTATCGCGCGCCGCGGAATGTGCGGCGGCCGTGTGTCGGTTTTCCTCGCCCCGGGCCCGCTCCCCCGATTAGGCTGATTGCGACCGCTCACCACTACCCCGAGGAGTCACCATGGCTATCACCAGCGAAGCAACCGCCAACTGGTCGGGATCGCTCACCGAAGGATCCGGAACCGTCGCCGCCGCCAGCGGCATCGGCACGTTCCCCGTCAACTGGAAGGCCCGTTCGGAGGGCTCGGAATCGACGACGACGCCCGAGGAGCTCATCGCGGCCGCGCACTCGTCGTGCTTCAACATGGCGCTCTCGAACGAGCTCGGCCAGGCGGGCTTCACGCCCACGGCGCTCACCACGACCGCTTCGGTGACGTTCGTGCCCGGCACCGGCATCACCGGCAGCCACCTCAACGTCTCGGCGACGATCCCGGGCATCTCCGAGGAGCAGTTCGAGCAGATCGCGAACGGTGCGAAGGCGGGCTGCCCCGTCTCGCAGGCGCTCGCCGGCATCGAGATCACGATCGAGGCGACGCTCGCGTAAACGCCCACACAGAACTGCCCGCCTCGAGCACGAGGCGGGCAGTTCTGTGTGGCGAGCGGAGCAAAGCCTCGACCAGCGGAACGGCTCAGCGGCCGCGCGCCAGCCGGATAGCCTGCCGTGTCGCGGCGCGGGCTCGTTTGCGGTCGCCCGCGGCGTCATAGACGACGCCGAGTCGGAACCAGGCGCGCCAGCTGTCGGGCTCGGCCTCGACGGCGCTCTGATAGGCGGGGAAGAGTGCGTCGGCATCGGCGCGGACCACTCCGCCGGACGGCCGGAGGCCGACCTCCTCATCGGGAAGGAGCCCCTCCTCACCGAGCTGCTTGGCGAGCCGGTCGCCGCGCCAGCCGAACCAGAGCTCGCGTCCGAGGGCCCAGAACCCGAGCAGGGGGAAGACGATCATCGCGACGCCCATGACGATCGGGATGGGCTGCGAGGTGTCGACCCCCGCTTGCACGAGTGCGACCGAGCGGATGCCGAGGAGCCAGATGTAGAGGGCGAAAACGATCGCCATCACGGCGACGCCGATACGCGTGGCCATCAGGCGAGCTCGAGAAAGTGCTCGAGGCCGACGATCACGCCGGACGCGCTATGGGCGCCCGCGAGGGCGAGGCGGATGCCCGGTGCGTAGGCCGCCTGCGGGTCGGCGGTGTCGTGCTGGATGGTGAGGGATTCGCCCGGGCCGGAGAGCACGACCTGCTGCTGGGCGATGACGCCGGGGCGGCGGAGCGAGTGCACGGGCACGCCTGCGATGAGCTCACCGCGCGCAGCCTGGTCCGCGTGGGGTGCCTCGACGGCCTCGGCCTTGCTCGCTGCGATGAGCTCGGCCGTCCGCACGGCCGTGCCGCTCGGCGAGTCGATCTTGGTGTCGCGGTGGGATTCGACGATCTCGGCGAAGGCGAAGAACCTTGCGGCTTGAGCGGCGATCTGCGAGCCGATGACGGATCCGAGTGAGAAGTTCGGGATGAACACGACGGCGACGCCCGCAGCTTCGGCGAGAGGCGCGATGTCGGCGACCTTCTCGGCGGACCAGCCGCTCGTGGCCACGAGCGTCGGGATGCCGCGGGCGATCGCCTCGCGGACGATCTTCTCGCTCGCTTCGAGGTTGGTCGCGTCGACGACGAGGTCGGCACCGTCGATCTCGGAGGGGGCGCTCGCGGATCCGAGCACGCTCGCCACATCGAAACCGGGGGTCTCGTCGATGACGGTCCGGATGATCCTGCCGAGTTTGCCGGAACCGCCGGCGAGCGCCACGAGAGTCATGTCGCTAGTTTAGACGGGCGGGATTTCAGGGAGCCCGGTGCGAAGTTCGTAGGGCAGGTGCGCGATGTCGTTGTGGCTCACGAGGCTCCACGGCCGCCCCTTCTTCTGGGCGAGGATCGTGAGACCGCAATTGGCCTGGTTGAGGGTGAGCCAGCGCCATTCCTCGGCGCCGAGCACCTCGCGGACGAACCACGAGATGACGAAGTTGTGAGTGATGAGCAGTTCGTGCACGTCCCCTGCCTTGCGCACGAGGAACTCGTTCACGGCGTCGGCCATCTGCGCCTGCCCGGCCTCGATCTGCTCCTCGGTGATCCCGCCGAAGAACGGCTCGAAGACCGACGGAGTGTCTTCGCACATACCCGTGGGCACGCAGTCGAAGAGGAGCGCATGGGGCTGAGGATCGATCGCGGGCATGCGCTCTGCGAGGATCTTCGCGGTCTCGGTGGCACGGACGAGCGGGGAATGCCAGACGGCGTCGAAGGGCACCCCGGAGAGTCGATCAGCGAGGAAGCCGGCCTGGCGCACGCCGCGCGGCGAAAGAGGCCCGTCTTCGAGACCGTATTCGGCGTCCTGGTGTTCGCCATGGCGAACGAGATAGATGTAGTGCGTCACCGGTGATCCGCTTCGTCGAGGTCAGTGCTGTAACTGTCGTGTGTGCAGTGCAAAAGCCGCGCGCTGTTGCGTCGCGGCTTTCATCCACCCTATCGCGACGGCGCATGGGAAGGCCCCGTTTCCGAAACATCCGGGAACGGGGCCTTCGATAATGCTCTGAGGATCAGGCCTCGGGCGTCTCGGCCTCGGCCTCGGCGCCCTCTTCCTGGACGAGCTCGAGCGAGAGCTTGCCACGGTCGTCGACCTTCGAGATCTTGACGAGGAGCTTCTGACCGACGCTCACGACGTCCTCGATGCTCTCGACGCGCTTTCCGCCGTTGAGCTTGCGCAGCTCGGTGACATGCAGCAGGCCGTCCTTGCCGGGCAGGAGCGAGACGAAGACACCGAACTTGGCGATGTTGACCGCCGTACCGAGGTACTGCTCGCCGACCTCGGGGTTGGTCGGGTTCGCGATCGCGTTGACCTGGGCGCGCGCGGCATCGGCCGCGGGGCCGTCGGTCGCGCCGATGTAGACGGTGCCGTCCTCCTCGATCGAGATCGTGGCGCCGGTCTCGTCCTGGATCGCGTTGATCGTCTTGCCCTTCGGGCCGATCAGCTCACCGATCTTGTCGACGGGGATCTGGACGCTGATGACGCGGGGCGCCGTCGGGGCCATCTCGTCGGGGGCGTCGATCGCCGAGTTCAGCACGTCGAGGATGCGCAGACGCGCATCCTTGGCCTGCGTGAGGGCACCGGCCAGCACCTCCGAGGGGATGCCGTCGAGCTTCGTGTCGAGCTGGAGAGCCGTCACGAACTCGCTGGTGCCGGCGACCTTGAAGTCCATGTCACCCAGGGCGTCCTCGGCGCCGAGAATGTCGGTGAGGGCCGCGTAGCGGGTCTCGCCGTCGACCTCTTCGGACACGAGGCCCATTGCGATACCCGCGACGGGAGCGCGCAGCGGCACACCCGCGTTGAGCAGCGACAGCGTCGAGGCGCAGACCGAGCCCATCGAGGTGGATCCGTTGGAGCCGAGTGCCTCGGACACCTGGCGGATCGCGTAGGGGAACTCCTCGCGCGTCGGCAGGACCGGCACGAGGGCTCGCTCGGCGAGGAAGCCGTGGCCGATCTCGCGGCGCTTGGGGCTACCCACACGACCCGTCTCACCCGTCGAGTAGGGCGGGAAGTTGTAGTGGTGCATGTACCGCTTCGACGTGGTCGGCGAGAGCGAGTCGATCTGCTGCTCCATCTTGAGCATGTTCAGCGTGGTGACACCCATGATCTGGGTCTCGCCGCGCTGGAAGATCGCCGAACCGTGAACGCGCGGGATGACCTGCACCTCTGCGTCGAGCGGACGGATGTCGGCCAGGCCGCGGCCGTCGATGCGGGCACCCTCGGTGAGGATGCGGCCGCGGACGACCTCCTTGGTGACCGACTTGTAGGCAGCGGAAACCTCGCCGTTAGCCGATGCGGGGAGTTCGCCCGCCTCAACCTTGGCGGCGACCTCGGCCTTGACGCGGTCCTTGAGCGCGTCGTCGGCGTCCTGACGCTGCTGCTTGTCGGCGATCTGGTAGATGCCCCCCAGCTCTTCCAGTGCCGAGTCGCGGACGGCGGCGAAGACCTCGTCGCCGTAGGCGGCGAAGACGGGGAACTCGAGCGGAGCCTTCGTCGACGACGCGGCCATCTCGGCCTGTGCCGCGACGAGCTGCTTGATGAAGGGCTTCGCGGCCTCGAGGCCGCCGGCGACGATCTCCTCGTTCGGCTTGACGGCACCGCCGCGGATGAGGTTCCACGAACCCTCGGTGGCCTCGGCCTCGACCATCATGATCGCGACGTCGCCGTTGTCGAGCACGCGGCCCGCGACCATGAGGTCGAAGACGGCCTGATCGACCTGCTCGGCATTCGGGAACGCGACCCACTGGTCGGCGTGCTGGCCCATGCCGGGGATGAGCGCGAGGCGCACACCGGCGATGGGGCCCGAGAACGGCAGGCCCGAGATCTGCGTCGATGCCGAGGCGGCATTGATCGCGAGGGCGTCGTAGAACTCGCCCGGCGCGATCGAGAGCACCGTGACGACGATCTGGACCTCGTTGCGCAGGCCGTTCACGAACGACGGGCGCAGGGGCCGGTCGATCAGGCGGCAGACGAGGATCGCCTCGGTCGAGGGACGGCCCTCGCGGCGGAAGAACGAGCCGGGGATCTTGCCCGCGGCGTACGAGCGCTCTTCGACGTCGACCGTCAGCGGGAAAAAGTCGAAGCCCTCGCGGGGGTGCTTGCCCGCGCTCGTGGCGGAGAGAAGCATGGTCTCTTCGTCGAGGTAGGCGGCGACGGCGCCCTGAGCCTGCTGCGCGAGGCGGCCGGTCTCGAAGCGGATGGTGCGGGTGCCGAAGCGGCCGTTATCGAGAACGGCCTCGGCTGCGGTGATTTCTGGACCCTCCAAGGGATCCCTCCTTACAGACGTGCGTGCCCCACCTGATGACAGGGCGTACGTGAAGGAGCAGGAGAGGATGCCATGCTGGCCACCAGGAGAAACCCACCGGGGAACCCGGGAAGCCACTTCTAGGGACCAGCTCCTATCGAGCCTGCTCCAGTGAATTTATGCATTTGTGCACGCTTAGCCTATCAGGGGCGCTTGAATAGAAGAGCAACCGAGATCAAAGGAGACTCCATGGCCCCGAAGAAGGCACTCATCGTCCGCGGCGGCTGGGACGGACATCAGCCCGTCGCAGCCACCGAGCTGTTCGTTCCGTTCCTCGAGCAGAACGGATTCGAGGTGAGGATCGAGGAGTCGAACGAGATCTATGCCGACAAGACGGTGATGGCCGCCACCGACCTGATCGTGCAGTCGGTGACGATGTCCGAGATCTCGCGGGAAGCCTTCACGGGCCTGCGCGACGCCGTGATCGCGGGCACGGGCTTCGCCGGCTGGCACGGCGGCATCGCCGACTCGTACCGCAACAACTCCGACTATCTGCAGCTCGTCGGCGGCCAGTTCGCGACCCACCCGTCGAAGCACCCGGACGAGCTGGCCGAGGGCGACCCGGCCAACAACTACCTCACCTACACGGTGAACGTGGACCGCCCCGACCACGAGATCATGGCCGGCATCGGCGACTTCGAGCTGCACACCGAGCAGTACTGGGTGCTGCACGACAGTCTCATCGACGTCCTCGCGACGACCCGCCACCCCGTGCAGCCGTACCACCCATGGCACCGTCCCATCGTGTCGCCCGCGGTATGGACTCGCCTGTGGGGCGAGGGCCGCATCTTCGTCGCGACGCCCGGCCACTCCCCCGAGGTGCTGCAAGACGAGAACGTGCGCACGATCGTCGAGCGCGGCCTCCTCTGGGCCAGCCGCTGACATGCGACGGGGGCGGGCGGGATCCATCGGATCCCGCCCGCCCCGTATTCAGCCGCGGATCCCCATCGCGGCGTGGACCTTCGGACCCGCGCGCCGCGGCCGACGGCCCGCGAGCACGTCCGGCATCTCCTCGAGCGCGACCGTCGCCGCGACGAGCGGGCGAGGATCCACGGAGCCCGAGGCATACGCCGCGATCGCTCCCGCCAGGCCCGGCGAGGCGCTGAGCACTCCGACGAAGGTGACGTCCTTCAGCACCAGGTCGCGGGTGTCGATCGTGCTCGGGGCGCCTGCGAGGCCGATGCCGACGACGCGGCCGCCCGGCTCGACAAGGTCGACGGCGTGAGCCGGCAGCCCCGCATCGTTCGATGCGTCGATGATCGCGTCCCACGCGAGATCGGGCAGCAGGTCGGCGGTCCAGGCGTGGTCGAATCCGAGGCTGCGTGCGAACTCGAGTGACTCCGGCGTCGCCCCGAGAATGTGCACCTCGGCCCCCACCGCACGGGCGAACATCGCGCAGAGCAGCCCGATCGTGCCGGGGCCGAGCACAAGGCAGCGTTTCCCGGGACTCAGGTCCGCGCCCTGCACGGCGCGATAGGCGTTGCCGCCGGGTTCGACAAGCGCGCCCGCGACATCGTCGACGGCGTCGGGCAGACGCTGCAGCGACGTCACCGGCACGGCGAGCCGCTCGGCGAGCGCGCCCGGGCGTCCGCCTCGGACCCCGACCTCGGAGCGCGCCTCGCACACGTGTTGTCTGCCGTCCCGACAGCGTCGGCATTGCGCGCATCCGAGCATGGTGTCGCCCGTGACGCGCGCGCCCAACCAGGTCGCCTCTACGCCGTCGCCGATCGCCGTGACGATGCCGCTCCACTCGTGGCCGATGCGCATGGGAAACGCCGCATGCCCGCTGTGGAGGTAGCTCATCTCGCCCGTGAAGAACTCAATGTCCGTGCCGCAGACACCGGCGCGCACGACATCGACGACGGCCTCACCCCGAGCGGCAGCCGGCTCCGGAACGTCCTGCACCTCGGCATGCCCCGGAGCTGTAATGACGAGAGCCCTCATCGCCGGTCTCCGGACGACGCGTCAGTGCGACTCACGCGATACTTCCGATCCGCTCGAGCCGACGAGGAAGTCGAGGTCCGCGCCCCTGTCCGCCTGCAGCACGTGGTCGACATAGAGCCGCTCCCAGCCGCGCCGGGGCGTCGCGAAGCCCCGTACCGTCGCTTCGTTCGGCGTCCGCCGCGCCAGCTCCTCCTCCGGCACCTCGAGATCAACCCGGCCGCCACGCACATCGAGAGAGATCCAGTCGCCGGTCTCCACCAGCGCGAGCGGGCCGCCGGCCGCTGCCTCCGGAGTCACATGGAGGATCACCGTGCCGTACGCGGTGCCCGACATCCGACCGTCGCAGATCCGCACCACGTCGCGAACGCCCTTCTCGAGCAGCTTCTTCGGCAGCGGCATGTTCGAGACCTCGGGCATGCCCGGATAGCCCTTCGGACCGCAGCCGCGCAACACCATGATCGAGGTCTCGTCGATCTCGAGTTCCGGGTCGTCGACACGGGCATGGAAGTCCTCGATCGAATCGAACACGACCGCCTGGCCGCGATGCTTCAGCAAGTGCGGGCTCGCCGCCGAGGGCTTCACGATCGCGCCACCCGGCGCGAGCGAACCGCGCAGCACTTTGAGCCCCGCGCCCGGCTTGAACGGATCCTCACGGCTCGTGATGACCTCCGGGTCCCAGATCCTCGCTTCGTCCAGGTATTCCACGAACGGCCGCCCCGTGATCGACAGCGCCGTCGGATCCAGCAGGTCGCGCACCTCCCTCATCACCGCCAGGAAACCCCCGGCGCGGTACAGGTCCTCCATGAGGAACCGTCCCGACGGCTGCAGGTTTACCAGCATCGGCACCTCGCGGCCGACGCGATCGAAGTCATCGATCGACAGGTCGATGCCGAGCCGGCCCGCGATCGCGAGCAGGTGCACGACGGCGTTCGTGGATCCGCCGATCGCGGACAGCGCGACGATCGCGTTGTGGAAGTTCGCCTTCGTGAGGAAGGTCGACGGCCGACGATCATCTTTCACGAGCTGCACCGCGAGGGATCCCGTCTCGTGCGCCGCCGACAGCAGGCGCGCGTCGGGCGCGGGAGTGCCGGCGAGGCCGGGCACGATGGTGCCGAGTGCCTCAGCGACGAGCGCCATCGTCGACGCCGTGCCCATCGTGTTGCAGTGCCCCTTCGAACGGATCGTCGCTTGCTCGGACGCCAGGAAATCCTTCTGGCTGAGCGTGCCCGCGCGTACCTCCTCGCTGAGCCGCCACACGTCGGTGCCGCACCCGAGCGCCTCGCCCCGGAAATGCCCCGTCAGCATCGGCCCGCCCGGAACGACGACGGCAGGCAGGTCGACCGACGCCGCGGCCATCAGCAGCGCCGGGATCGTCTTGTCGCAGCCGCCCAGGAGCACGACGCCGTCGATCGGGTTCGCGCGGAGCATCTCCTCGGTCGCCATCGCGGCCATGTTGCGCCACAGCATCGCCGTCGGGCGCACGAGCGTCTCGCCGAGCGACACCACGGGCAGCTCCAGCGGGATGCCGCCGGCCTCGTAGATGCCGTTCTTCACCGACTGCGCCACCTCGTCGAGATGCGCGTTGCAAGGCGTGAGGTCACTGGCGGTGTTGGCGATCGCGATCTGCGGCCGTCCCTCGAACGCGGACCCGGGAACACCACGGCGCATCCACGCCCGGTGGAGATAGGCATTGCGGTCGTCACCCGCGTACCACTCGTTGCTACGGAGATCACCCATGATTTCCATCTTTCGGAAAAGTCGACTGCGACGGTGCAGTTACTCGCCGAGTCTAGCGCCGCGTCGCGCCGGGCTCAGGGAGTCTCAGCGCGTTGGCCGCGTCGACGCCCCGGGATCAGCACGTAGTCGCTGTGCTTGGCGACGATGCCATCGCCTGCCGTGCGCCCGTTGAGCCGGCGCCAGATCCATGGCAGGGCATGCGCCGTGAGCCACGGGGTCTGCGCCGGATCCGGGTCGGCGTGCAGCGCGTCGTCGAGGTCGCCGAGGTGCGCGGCGTCGGGAACGCCCAGCACCTCGGCGGCGCGATAGGAAAGCAGACGGTGTCCGCGACTGGCGAGGTGCACCTTGTCGTCGGCGAACATTTCGAGGCCGGTCAGTTCGGGCAGCGCACCCACGTCGACGAGGTAGGCGCCCGTCTCCCGCGCCACGCGTCGCATCTCGTGCGCGAAACGGGCGAAGCGCCTCGCGAACGGGCGTGCCGCCGCGCGTCGCGGCAGGAAGGGCGTCACGAGCAGCACATCCGCCCCGGACGCACGCAGGGCGCGCACGTTCCCCTCGAGCTCGCGTGCGAGCCGTGCGGGCTCGGCGGCGTGGCTCACGAGGTCGTTGGATCCCATGAAGATCGCAACGAGATCGGGCTTCAGCTCGAGGGCGGCCGGCACCTGCTCGGCCGCGAGGTCGCGCATGCGCCGGCTGCGCACGGCCAGGTTCGCGTAGAGGAAGTCGCCGCCCTCGCTCTCGGCGAGCATCGTGGCGAGGCGATCGGCCCAGCCGCGGTAATGGCCGTCCATCATGCGCGAGGTGTCGCAAAGCCCCTCGGTGAGCGAGTCGCCGAGCGCGATGAACCTGCGCCAGCGCGGCCGTTCGATGGCGACGGCCGGCGCGAGCGGCCGCGTCACCGAGCGCACGACCAGATTGCGGTCGTAGTGGTGCAGTCGCATCGCCTCGCCGTAGTGCTCGACGAGTTGCTCCGTGAGGGCGCGCCAGGTTCGCGCCTTCACGCTCTCCCGCGCGGCCGATCCGAACGCGGCGCGTTTCGCGTCGTCGCCCAGCAGATCCTCAACCCGAGCGCGGAGGTCCGAGAGGTCGCCGGGCGTGTAGAGCCAGCCGTCGATCGAGCTGCGCACGAGATCGACGGGCCCACCGGATCCCGTGGCGACGACCGGTACCCCGCTCGCAAGCGCTTCCTGCACCGTCTGGCAGAAGGTCTCCGACTCGCCGGGGTGTACGAAGACGTCGAAGCTCGCAACCGCGCGACCGAGATCGTCGCCGCCGAGGAAACCCGCGAATACGGCGCCGGACAGCTCCCGCTCGAGGCGAGCACGTTCCGGCCCGTCCCCGACGATCACGAGGCGCGACCCGGGGATGTCGTTCAGTACCCTCAGGTCCTCGACCTGCTTCTCCGGCGCGAGACGCCCCACGTAGCCGACGATCTTCTCCCCCGGCGCGATCTCGTCACGCCACGTCTCGGAGCGATGCTCGGGCGAGAAGCGTTCGGCGTCGACACCGCGCCCCCAGCGCCAGAGCCGGTCGACGTCGAGCGCCTCGAGCTGCCGCTCGGCGGCGCTGGACGGCACGAGCGACATCGTGGCCCTGCGGTGCAGGCGTGCGACGTGCGCCTCCGCGAGCGCCGCGACCCCCGCGACGCCGTACTTGGCGGTGTAGGCGATGACGTCGGTCTGGTAGACCGCAACGGTGGGGAGGCCGAGCGCGTCGGCGGCGACGAGCCCCTGCCACCCGAGCACCGCCGGCGAGGCGAGGTGCACGACGTCGAAGCCCGCGAGGATCCGCTTGAGCTGCGCTACCGGGGCGAGGGCGACCCGCACATCGGGGTAGCTCGGCAGGGGAACCGAGGCGAGATAGGTGGCCTCGGCGGCGCCAGGACCGCCCGGAGCCTTCGGAGCGACGACGAGTACCTCGTGCCCGAGATCGCGCAGATGGCGCGAGACCTGCAGCACGGAGTTCGTGACCCCGTTCATGTGCGGGAGGAAGCTCTCGGTGACGATCGCAACGCGCATGGCTTCAGGATGCGCGCTCCGCGCCTCGCAGGCACCTCACTTCAGGTGTTGTTCCCCGAGAGTTCTCCCGCGAACGCACAAGGTTTACGCGAACGCCTTCGTTGTTTCATGTTCGTTCGCCGAAACCTTGTCCGCTCGGCGCCCGCCCACTAGCCTGGGCCCATGACTGGTCATGACGAAGACGTCGCGCCGAGCGATGAGATGAAACGCAAGTTCCGCGAAGCGCTCGACAAGAAGAACGCGAACCACCGCACGGGTGAGGCTCACCTCGACGGCGGAGGCGCGATCCACGAGGCTCACGCGGCCCACCCCCATCGCGAGTTCCGCCGCAAGAGCGGTTGATTCGCCACGCACAAACGACGGAACCGGCGAGCATCCCACGGGGTGCTCGCCGGTTCCGTCTGCGCTCAGCCGCGGCTCGGTAGATTCGTCAGCAGATCCTCGAAACTGGATCCGCCGCCGAGGTAGGCCTCGGGTGCGAAGGGATCCACTTTCTCAACTCCCGTCGATCCTGTGAGCCGGTCGGCGAGTTCGCCCGCGGCGCGATCGATGCGCTTCTGCAGCGGCGCGACCTGGTCGGCTTCCGCTCCCCAGTCGCTGCTCGCGGCGAACACGCCCGTCGAGACGGGTTCGGCGTGCAGATAGGTGAACAACGGCCGCATTGCGTAATCGATCGCGAGCGAGTGCCGCGCCGTGCCCGCTGTTGCGCCGAGCAGTACGGGCGTTCCCTCGATCGCTTCGCGATCGAGCACGTCGAGCCAGCTCTTGAAGAGGCCGGAGTAGCTCGTCGAGAAGATCGGCGTGACCGCGATGAGCGCATCGGCGTTCGCGACGTACTCGTTCACCTCGGCGAGATCCTTCGGCGCGAAACCCGTCAGCAGGTTGTTCGTGATGTCGTGGGCGACGTCGCGCAGTTCGAAGACGCGTGCCTCGCGCTCTATCCCCCGGGCATCGAGTTCGGCGAAGACCGCCTGCACGAGCTTGTCGGCGAGCATGCGCGTCGACGAGGGGTCGCTCAGCCCCGCCGCGACGACCGCGATCCTGCGGGTCACTTGTTGGCCGCCGATCCGAACGAGCTCTCGGTGTCCTGGTACGGGGATCCACCCGTCACGTTGTCGCCGCGGTTGGCGTTCGGGCGCGGCTGGCGCGGCTCCTTGTCACCGTACTTGGCCTTCACGAGCGCGGCATGCGTCGGGGCGTCCGGCACGTTCGACGGACGGTTCTTCTGCAGCTCGCGGCGCAGCACCGGCACGACGTCCTGGCCGAGGAAGTCGATCTGTTCGAGCACCATCTTGAGCGGCAGCCCCGCGTGGTCCACGAGGAAGAGCTGGCGCTGGTAGTCGCCGAAGTGGTCGCGCATCGCCGCGTAGCGGTCGATGACCTGCTGCGGCGAGCCGACGGTGAGCGGCGTCATCTCGGTGAAGTCCTCCATCGACGGACCGTTGCCGTAGACGGGGGCCGCGTTGAAGTACGGACGGAACTGGTCGATCGCGTCCTGCGACTTCTTCGCCATGAACGCCTGTCCGCCGAGGCCGACGATCGCCTGTTCGGGGGCTCCGTGGCCGTAGTGCGCGTAGCGCTGGCGATACAGGTTGATGAGGCGCTGGTAGTGCTCCTTCGGCCAGAAGATGTTGTTGGCGAAGAAACCATCGCCGTAATAGGCGGCCTGCTCGGCGATCTCCGGTGTGCGGATGGATCCGTGCCACACGAACGGCGCCACATCGTCGAGCGGCCTCGGCGTCGACGTGAAGCCGTTGAGAGCGGTACGGAACTTGCCCTCGAAGTCGACGACGTCCTCGCGCCACAGGCGGTGCAGCAGCTGGTAGTTCTCGATCGCGAGCGGCAGCCCCTGACGGATGTCCTTGCCGAACCACGGGTAGACCGGGCCGGTGTTACCCCGGCCCATCATGAGGTCCATGCGCCCCTCCGACACGTGCTGCAGCATCGCGTAGTCCTCGGCGATCTTGACCGGGTCGTTCGTCGTGATGAGCGTCGTCGAGGTCGATACGAGCAGGCGCTCGGTCTGGGCCGCAATGGCAGCGAGCAGCGTCGTCGGAGACGAGGAGAAGAACGGCGGGTTGTGGTGCTCACCGATCGCGAAGACGTCGAGGCCCGCTTCTTCCGCGTGCTTCGCGATCGTCACGGCGTCGCGGATCCGCTGCGCCTCGCTCGGCGTCTCACCCGTGATCGGGTTGCGCGTGATGTCGCTGACGCTCATCAGGCCGAACTGCATGCCCTGCCACGTGGTGTTGTTGTCGTTCATGAGATCGCTCCCCGTTTCCATGCATCTGAATATACATGGTGTAACTGCATGCGACCGAATCTATTCCCGCGCGTCCCGGAGACCTCACCGATGACGAAAGCCCGCCCCACACCGTGGGACGGGCTTTCGAGAAGTCGATTGAACGCTGGTTGCGTTCGGCTCCTGGCTGAGTCGAAATTATCGACGCAGGCCCAGGCGCGCGATCAGAGCGCGGTAGCGCTCGATGTCGACGCGCTGGAGGTAGCCGAGCAGGCGGCGACGCTGACCGACGAGCAGGAACAGGCCACGACGCGAGTGGTGGTCGTGCTTGTGCTCCTTGAGGTGCTCCGTCAGGTCGGAGATGCGACGCGACAGCATCGCAACCTGCACCTCGGGGGATCCGGTGTCACCGGGGTGCGTCGCGTACTCTTCGATGATCGACTTCTTCACTGCAGCTTCAAGTGCCATAGAAGTGATCCCCTTTCGTCTCGTTGCGCGGTGCCCGTCGCAGGATGCGCGAGCTCTCTTTATCCGCGGCCGTCAATACGGCAACTTCCATAGCTTACCGTACGATGAGGCCTCGTGTCACAGCATTCTTCACACTTCATCGATCTGCGGCCGATCACACAGCATCCTGCCTTCGCCCGCCTCTGGATCGGTAACGTGCTGGGAGGCCTCGGCGGACAGCTGACGCTCATGGCCGTCATGCTGCACATGTACTCGCTCACCGGCAGCGACGTCGCAGTCGCGATGATCGCGTTCGCGGGCCTCGTGCCCATGATCGCCGCAGGCCTCTACGGCGGCATGCTGGCAGACGTCTTCGACCGCCGCAAGGTCGCGCTCTCGGCCGCGACGATCACCTGGATCTCGACGACGCTGCTCGCGACGCTCGCCTGGACCGGCGGCGTGAACGAATGGTGGCTCTACACCCTCTCGATCGTCACCTCCTCCGCGAACACGATCGCCGGCGCGACGAAAGCGGCGATGACGCCCAAGCTCGTCGGCGCCGAGCTCGTGCCCGCCGCCGCCGCGCTCAACGGCATGACCGGCGGCCTCATGGTGATGGTCGGCCCCGCTCTCGGCGGCATCCTCGTGGCGGCGTTCGACTACTCCGTCACCTACACGATCGACGTCGTGCTGATGTGCTCGCTCTTCCTCGGCCTCTGGACGTTGCCCGCGCTCAAGCCCGAAGGCCCCCTTTCGGCCCCCGGGCTCGCCTCGATCAAGCAGGGCCTGGCCTTTCTGAAGACCGCACCCAACATCCGCATGGGCTTCCTCATGGACATCACGGCGATGACGTTCGGGCATCCCGTCGCGATCTTCCCCGCCGTCGGCGTGCTGGTACTCGGCGGCGGCGAGGTCACGACGGGCTTCCTCACCGCGGCGATCGCCGTCGGTGCGATCCTGTCGAGCCTGTTCTCCGGGCGCGTGGGCGGGATCCGCCGCGCGGGGTACGGGATCGTGCGTTCGATCCAGGTCTTCGGCGTCTTCACCGCGCTCTTCGGCCTGACGCTGCTCGCCGCCCGCCTCGGCTGGCTCTCGCCGCCGATCGTCGACGAGTCGCATCCGAGCCTGCTGCTCATCGTGCTCGCCTGCCTCTTCCTCGCCGGCGCCGGTGCCGCCGACAACATCAGTTCGATCTTCCGCCAGACGATGCTGCAGGTCGCCGTGCCCGACGACTTCCGCGGCCGTTTGCAGGGCGTCTACATCGTCGTCGTCACGGGCGGACCGCGCCTCGGTGCCATGTACTACGGTGTGCTCGCGACGCTCTTCGCGCACTGGGTGCCACCCGTCGCCGGCGGCATGATCATCATCGGCGTGGTCACGATGCTGTTCCGCGCCTCGGCGAGCCTGCGCGCCTACGACGCACTCAATCCCACCCCGTAGACGCGAGAAAGGGATCCCCGTCGGGGATCCCTTTCTCGTATCGCCGCTTACGCGTCGATGAGATCGATGATGAAGATGAGGGTCTTGCCACCGAGGAAGTGGCCGGATCCGGCGGGACCGTATGCGAGGTGCGGCGGGATGGTGAGCTGGCGGCGACCGCCGACCTTCATACCCGGGATGCCCTCCTGCCAGCCCTTGATGAGCATGCCGAGGGGGAACTGCGCGGCCTCACCACGGCTCCACGACGAGTCGAACTCCTCGCCCGACTCGAAGTCGACGCCCGCGTAGTGGATCGTGACGGTCGCGCCGGGCTTCGCCTCGGCACCGTCGCCCACGATGAGGTCATGGATCTCGAGTTCGGTGGGGGCGGGGCCCGCGGGAGCGTCGAACTCAGGCTTCGTGCGATCGAATGTCATGGATCCATCATGACGTGTTCGGCCCGCGCGCCGCACGCGAATGCGCTATGGGCGAAACAACCCCGGTCAGTCCGCGCGGGTGGGAATCCAGACGCGCATGGCGCCGGCGGACCGGTTCGCCCACCGGAAGTATGGGATGGCGCGCACGGTGCCGATCGCGTGGGCCCCGGGTTCAGAGACGTCCTCGCTGTAGAGGAGCGGCGACGGCTCCAGCGCCGCCGCTCCGGGAATGTCGAGCACGGGAACGTTCAACCGGGGATCCTCGCCGGCCTCGACAGCGACCGGCGTCGCGGGGATCGTGACGTCCTCGAGGCGCGTGCCCGCCGGCAGGTCGGCTTCTTCGATGCAGTAGTAGACCGGGCCGCGACGCAGGGCGAGCGTTCCGCGCGCGCCGTCGGCCCGCGGGTTGGCGCGCACGAACTCGGCGCCAACGGGGATCACCAGCTCGACCGATGTCGTGCCGACCGGCGCCTCCGCATAGCCGGGCGCGGCCTCGACGGCGGATCCGCCGTCGATCGCGATCGTCGCCGCACGCGCCCACGACGGGATGCGGAACTGAGCGACGCGCGTCGTCGGCGCGTCGAAGACCACGCGGATCGTCTCATCCCACGGATAGGACGTCTCCACCCGGGCCGCGACGTCGCCGAAGTCATAGCGGCCGGCAGCGTAAAGCTGGAACTGCACGGCGTCGTCGGTCTCGGTCACGAGGTACGAGTGGATCGAAGCCATCAGACGCGCGAGGTTCGGCGGGCAGCACGCACAGAAGTACCAATCGAGGCGCGTGGACGGAGCGTCCTCCTCGTGAGTGTGCCCCGTGCGAAGCTGCAGCGGGTTCGAGTAGAAATACGCCCTGCCGTCCTGCGATGTCGAGACCGCGATGGCGTTGTAGAGGCCGCGCTCCATCTCGTCGACGTACTTCGGCGCGCCATCGAGCAGCAGCATGCGCCAGTTCCACTGGAGGTTGGCGATCGCCGCACAGGTCTCGGAGTAGGCGCGGTCGGCAGGCAACTCGTAGGGATCGCCGAACGATTCGCCGCGATGACGGGATCCGAGGCCGCCCGTCACGTACTGCTTGTGCTCGTGCACGCTCGTCCATAGCGCATCGAGCGCGTCACGATAGCCCGCCCCGGCGTCGTCCGCCTCGACGTCCGCGATGCCAGCGAGGAGATAGAGCTGGCGCACGACGTGCCCCATCGCCTCCCGGGCTTGTTTCACGGGCACATGATCCTGGTAGTAGGCGCTCCCGAACTGCCCCTCGCCGATCGTGCCGTGGCCTCGCAGGTCGAGCATGCGACGCGCGAGCGCGCGGTGGCGGTCGTCTCCCGTGATGCGGGCGAGCTCGACGAGGGCCGTCTCGATCTCGGGGTGCCCGTCGATGTCGTCACTGCCGCCCTCACCGAACGTCGCATGCACGAGGTCCACGTAGCGCAGCGCGATCTCGAGGAGTTCATCACGACCGGCGTGGTGCCAGGCGATGGCCGCCTGGACCAGGTGGCCGAGCTTGTACATCTCGTGCCCCTGGGCGAGATTCGTGAAGCGCTCCCCGCGGCGCGGTCCCTGATAGTAGCTGTCCAGGTAGCCGTCGTCCTCCTGAGCCGCGGCGAGCAGCCGGAACGACTCGGCGACGAAGCCGTCGAACTCGCTCGCGTCGCCGCCCGCTGCCTCCCACCCGATCGCCTCGAGCGTCTTGTACAGGTCCGAGTCCGCGAACTCCGGGCCGCGGAAGGGCGCGTCCGACTCCCCCACGAGGCGGCGCAGGTTGTCCATGACGCCCGACGACTCGAGCCGCTCGATGCAGTGCGGAATCGTCGCTTCTCGATTGATCCGCTGCCAGTCGCCGAGGAAGCCTTCCGCAAGCGCGACGCGCCTGGCGTCCACGGGGCGCCGCGCCGTCGGGCGAGCGGGGGCGGCAGGGGTGACGAGCGCTTCGGTGACGCTGACCATTTCTCTCCTCATCGAACAGGCGGAACGCCGGGTGTGCATCGGTGCGCGAGGCGATGCGACGTCGCGATCGTCGCGCAGAAAGGAAGACCAGCGCCCGGGTCTCGGCATTGCCGGGGAACCTACGGACGCTGGTCTATGGGATAACCATCCCCCTTTTGCCCTCGCCTGTCAATACCCTGTAAACGTCGATTTTCTGGACCTCTTCTACAACCGGGAACCCGCCTCCCCGGACGGTACGGTGGAAGCATGCGTTTCGCACATGCGGTTCTTTCCGCGTCCGCCAGCCCCGTTCTCGTGCACGTCACCGATGATGGCGTCGTGCCCGTCCCCGACCTCGTTCCCGGGGGCCCCGCCACCATCGAGCAGCTCGTCGCCGGCGGATCCGCCGCGCGCGCGGCGCTCGAAGAGGCCGTACACGCGTACTCCGGCGAGCGCACGCCCGTCGCTGACATCGACTTCGCACCCGCGATGCTCACGCCGCCGACCATCATGGCGGTCGGCCTGAACTACGCAGCGCACGCCGGCGAGCTGAGCCTCAAGAGCGACGACACCCCGACGGTGTTCACGCTGTGGCCGAACTCACTCGCGCCGCACGGGGGCACAACGACCTGGTCGCGGGATCTGGCGACGTCCGTCGACTACGAGGCCGAGCTCGGCGTGATCATCGGCCGCCCGGCGCGCGATGTGACGGAGGAAGAGGCCCTCGACTACGTCTTCGGCTACACCGTCGTCAACGACATCTCCGCCCGCAACATCCAGTACTCCGAGGCGCAGTGGTGCCGCTGCAAGTCGCTCGACGGCTTCACGCCCGTCGGCCCCTATGTCGTGACGGCCGACGAGATTCCGGATCCGCAGGCGCTGAAGATCTGGACGCGCATCGATGACACCTATCTCCAGGATGCGACGACGGGTCAGATGATCCGGTCGGTCGCGAAGCTGATCTCGCATTTGTCGAAGGGCATCACTCTGCTGCCCGGCACCCTGATCTCGACGGGTTCGCCGGGCGGATCCGGCTACTCACGCACCCCGCAGGTGCTTCTCGCGGATGGCACGACCGTGCATGTCGGCGTCGAGGGCATCGGCGAGCTGACGACGCACTGCGTGACCACTCCCTAGGCGTGCCCCGCAGGGCGCAGTGAAGGGGGACACGCCCGATGCGTGTCCCCCTTCGTGCGGTTATCGGGCGGTCATCCCCGCGTCGCCTGGGACACGGCCTTCTCGCTCGCGAGACCCATGGTGTCGAGGATCCATGCCAGTTCGTAGGCCGTCTCGCGCCACGAGTTGTAGCGGCCCGAGACGCCGCCGTGGCCCGCGACCATCTCGCACTTGAGCATGGCGTCGGCGCCCACCTCGCGCAGGCGTGCGACCCACTTGGCGGGCTCGACATAGAACACGCGGGTGTCGTTGAGGCTCGTCACGGCGAGGATCTTCGGGTAGGTCACGCCCTCACGCACGTTCTCGTACGGCGTGTACGAGGCCATGTAGTCGTAGACGTCCGGGTCCTCGAGAGGGTTTCCCCACTCCTCCCATTCGATGACCGTCAGCGGCAACGACGGGTCGAGGATCGTCGTGAGCGCGTCGACGAACGGCACGTCGGCGAGGATGCCCGCGAACAGCTCGGGGGCGAGGTTCGCGACGGCGCCCATGAGCAGGCCACCCGCGGACCCGCCCGATGCGACCATCTTGTCAGGTGCCGTGTAGCCGTTCGAGGTGAGGTAGCGGGCGACATCGACGAAGTCGGTGAAGGTATTGCGCTTCGTGAGGGTCTTGCCGTTCTCGTACCACGCGCGCCCCATCTCGCCGCCGCCGCGCACATGGGCGATCGCATAGACGACGCCGCGATCGAGCATCGACAGGCGCGAGACGCCCATGCCCGGATCGATCGAGTGCTCGTAGGATCCGTAGCCGTAGAGGAACACGGGGCGCTCGGATTCACCCGGCGCACCGAACGAGCGCTTCCACACGAGTGAGACGGGGATCTCGGTGCCGTCCTGGGCGCTCACCCAGAGGCGCTCCTGCCCGTACTCGTCCGGGTCGTATCCGCCGAGCACCTCGGCCTGCTTGCGCAGCATCAGCTCGCCCGTCGCGACGTCGTAGTCGAGCACGCGTGACGGCGTCGTGAACGAGCTGAAGTTCAGGCGCACGGTCGGCTGCGCCCACTCGGCGTTGCCGCCCGCGCCCGCCGTGTAGATCGGCTCGTCGAAGGAGATCTCCCGCACCTCGTGGGTGTTGTAGTCGAGGATCCCGACCCGGGCGATGCCTCCCGAGCGATACTCGACGATCGCGAAGTCGCGCAGGCAGTCGATGCCCTCCAGGCGCACGCCCTCGCGGTGCGGGATCACGACCTCGGGCTCCGCGCTCAAATCGTCGACGGGTAGGCGCACGAGCGTGAAGTCCTCCGCGCCCTGGTTGTGCAGCACATAGAACCAGTCGCGGCCGTCGATGACGGCATGGTCGATCGAGTGCTCGACGCCGTCCTCGCGGGAGAACACGCTGTAGCTCTCGACGCTGTCGTCGCCCGCATAGAGACGCGCGACGTCTTCCGCGCGGATCATCGTGACATCGTCGACGACCTTCGACCCCGAGGAGATCTCGAAGAACTGCAGGCTGCGCGTGAAGCCCGCGCCGGACCAGAACCCCTCGTCCTCCTCGTGGAAGATCTCGACGTCGTTCTCACGGCCGGCGTCGCCCACGCGGTGCAGCCAGACGCGATCGGGGCGCCAGGCGTCGTCGACGGTCGAATAGAGGATGAACTGGCCGTCGGGCGTGAACGAGGCACCGCCCGCGATGCCCTCGATCAGGTCGGGAAGCTGCTCGCCCGTCGCGATATCGCGCACGCGAACGGTGTAGCGCTCGTCGCCCGCGAGGTCGACGCCCCACAACATGCGGGTGCCGTCCATCGTCACGCCGAAGGCTCCCAGCGAGAAGAACTCGCTGTCGCCCGCCTCGACGTTCGCGTCGAAGAGGATCTGTTCGCCCGGCACGTCGGCATCGGCGCTGAGCTTGGGCGGGGTCCAGTCGTCCGGATCCGCGATCGGTGCGCGGCAGTTCAGGCCGTACTGCTTGCCCTCGACCGAGCGACCGTAGTACCACCAGTCGCCGCGGCGGATCGGCACCGACAGGTCGGTTTCGCGCACGCGGCCCTTGATCTCTTCGAAGATCTTCTCGCGCAATGGCGCAAGGTGTGCGGTGCGGGCTTCTGTGAAGGCGTTCTCCGCCTCGAGGTGAGAAATGACCTCGGGCGATTCCTTCTCGCGCATCCACTCGTAGTTGTCGACGAACACGCGACCGTGATGGCTTCGCGTCGTCGGGATCTTCTTCGCAATAGGCGCAGTAGTCACCAGATCAACGTTAGCCTTTCTCCCATGCAGTTCGGTCAGCACGCGCCCGCCCGCCGTACGCTCATCCACATCAGCGACACACACCTCATCGCGGGGAACGTGCCGCACTCCGGATCCTTCGATCCGATCGCGAACCTGCGGGCGATGCTCGACCGCATCGAGCGGATCCGTGACGCCGACGCACTCGTCATCACGGGCGACCTCACCGACCTCGGGGAGACCGAGGCGTACCTCGATCTGAAGCGCATCGTCGAGCCCGTCGCATCGCGCATGGGGATCCCGGTGATCTGGGTCGCCGGTAACCACGACGAACGACCCGAGATGCGCCGCGACCTGCTCGGCGAGGACTATTCGCAGAAGCCCATCCGGCGTGCCTTCGACCTCGACGGGCTGCGCCTCATCGCGCTCGACTCGACCGTGCCCGGCTGGCACCACGGCGAGATCGGCGAGGAGCAGCTCGCCTGGCTCGCCGAGAAACTCGACGCCCCCGCGCCGCTCGGCACGATCCTCGCGCTCCACCACCCGCCGCTCCCGAGCCACGTGCCGATGTTCGACATTCTCGAGCTGAAGGACCAGCCCGCCCTCGCAGACGTCATCCGCGGATCCGATGTGCGGGCGATCCTCGCGGGACACCTGCACTACTCGATGAGCGGATCCTTCGCCGGGGTGCCAACGTATGTCGCCGCCGCGAGCTGTTACACGATGGACGTGGCACGCCCGCCGCGCGAGGTCAACGGCATGGATGCCGGCCAGTCGTTCCACCTCGTGCACGTCTACGACGACCAGGTGACGAGCACCGTCGTACCGGTCGCGGCCGCGGATCCGTCGGATTTCTTCGGACCGGAGTGGTACGCGCGCCTGGAGGAAATGACTCCCGAGGCGCGTCTGGAGTATTTCTCGAAGAAGCGTGCCTAGCCTGATGGCATGACACTCGCGAAGACGCGTACAGAATCAGACTCCCTGGGCTCGCGGGAGATCCCCGCCGAGGCGTATTGGGGGATCCACACCCTGCGAGCGCAGGAGAACTTCGACATCACCAAGCGGGAGATCTCGGTCTATCCCGAGCTCGTCACTGCGCTCGCGATGGTGAAGCAGGCCGCCGCGCGCGCGAACCGCGATGTCGGCGCGCTCGATACCAAGCGCGCCGAGCTGATCGACCACGCCGCCCAGCGCGTGATCGATGGCGAATTCCACGACCAGTTCACCGTCGGCGTGATCCAGGGCGGCGCCGGAACCTCGACGAACATGTGCGCGAACGAGGTCATCACGAACATCGCCCTCGAGATGGCGGGGCGCGAGAAGGGCGACTACGTCTTCCTCTCCCCCACCGACCACACGAACCGCTCGCAATCGACCAATGACGTCTACCCGACGGCGCTGAAGATCGGGATCCTGCTCGCCCACGAATCTCAGCTCGCCGAGCTCGACAGGCTCCGTGCCGCCTTCCGGAAGAAGGGCGACGAGTTCCACAACATCCTGAAGGTCGGCCGCACCCAGCTCCAGGACGCGGTGCCGATGACGCTCGGGCAGGAGTTCCACGGCTTCGCCACGACGATGCGCGAGGACTGGGAGCACCAGACCCACAACGCCGGCCTCCTGCACGAGATCAACATGGGCGCGACCGCGATCGGCACGGGCATCAACGGCCCTATCGGCTATGCCGAGTCGGTCAGGCGTCACCTCGCCGAGATCACCGGCATGCCGTTGCGCACCGCGACCGACCTCATTGAGGCGACGAGCGACACGGGAGCATTCATGTCCCTGTCGGCGGCGATCAAGCGCACCGCGATGAAGCTGTCGAAGATCGCCAACGACCTGCGCCTGCTCTCCTCCGGCCCCCAGGCGGGCCTCGGTGAGATCAACCTGCCGGCGAAGCAGGCCGGATCGTCCATCATGCCGGGCAAGGTCAACCCGGTGATCCCCGAGGTCGTCAACCAGGTGGCCTTCGCCGTGGCCGGTAACGACCTGACGATCACGATGGCCGTCGAGGCGGGTCAGTTGCAGCTCAACGCCTTCGAGCCCGTGATCGCGCACTCGATGTTCCAGTCGATCATCTGGCTGCGCCAAGCGATGCTCACCCTGCGCGTGAACTGCGTCGACGGCATCACCGCCAACACGGCGCGGCTGAGCGCGATGGTCGGCCAGAGCGTCGGCGTCATCACGGCGCTTACCCCGTACATCGGCTACTCGTCAGCCGCGGCCCTCGCGAAGACGGCGCTGCTCACGAACCGTGACGTCGCCGATCTCGTCGTCGAAGCGGGTCTCATGAACCGTGACGATGTCACCAAGCGTCTCCGCCCCGAGCGGCTCACGGGCATCGAGCCGGCCACGACCGCGATCCCGGTGATCTCGCCGGAGGACCTGCCCTAACCGGCCGCCCCGCGGTGCGGGAACGAGGGCGCCGTTCCCGCACCCTCAGCGGCACGCCCTGGGGCATGTCCCACTTTGGGTCGTTATGACGACGCTATTCCCGCTCCAACTGGGACACGCCTTCCGTCGGTTCTCCACAGATCGCGCGATCCAATCGAATCCATCCACAAGCTGCGCTTTCTCGCCCGCGACATCCCGTCCTTCGCGACATGCTCAAGAGATGAGGCTCCCAACCCCACTCCCGACCCCGCTTGACGCACGACCATTCAGCATCACGCAGGCCGAGGCTCTGGGGGTCTCGCACGCTCGTCTGAGGGCCCGTGACCTGCGTACTCCGTATCGAGGCGTGCGCTCGACGGAAGTCGAGCAACCAAGCGACCTGCTCGGCAGATGCATCGAATACGCCCCGCGGCTCGAGCCGTGGCAGTTTTACAGCCATGCGACGGCGCTGGGACTAGCGGGGGTTCCGTTGCCTGGAAGCGCCGCTGCATCACTCCATGTCGCTGCGCACAGACCCCGGCGCGAGCCGCGCATTCCCGGCGTGACCGGCCATCGCCTGCAGCGCCGGATCCCTCGCTTGCTCACACACGCCGAAGGCTTCCGCGTGGAGTCACCTGCCCGCGCATGGCGCCAAGCCGGCTACTCGTGGCCACTCGACGCTCTCGTCGCGGCTGCGGACCACCTGATTCTTCCGCGTCGTTCGCTCTGCACGCTCGATGACCTGTGGCAGGAAGTCAAGGAGATGGGAGACATGCGGAGTCGGGTACTGCAACGCGCGTTGCGACTGGCTCGAATCGGGTCCGAGTCGCCGAAGGAGACCGCGCTTCGCCTGATGCTTGCGAGGAACGCTCTGCCGGAGCCCGAGCTGAACGTCGATATCTTCGATCAACGCGGAACATTCGTCGCGCGCCTCGACATGCTGTACTCCCATTGGAAGGTCGCAGTCGAGTACGACGGTCGACAGCACGCGTCCGATCCGAAACAGTTCGAGAAGGACGCAGACCGTTGGGAGATGATCCGGCAGGAGGGCTATCGCCTGGTGAGGATCCTGCACCACCACATGCGCGGGGACCTTCCTCAGGCGCCAAGACTCGTAGGCGAGGCGTTGTGGGAGGCGGGATGGCGCCCCCGCGCGCTCCGCCGCTGACCGTCAACTTCGCGCCTACGCCGGTATTCGCATGAAGTTGGACACGCGAGAATCCGTGTCCCATTTGGTGCGGGAATGAGCGGGGCTTTCCCGCACCAAATGGGACACGGAACTGCGCGTGTCCCACTTCCCGCGGGAATGAACGCGCCATTCACGCACCAAATGGGACACGCCTTGGGGTGCGTCCCAGAAGATGTGGGAAAGAACGCCCCGTAACAGCACGAAGTGGGACACGCGAGTAGGCATGTCCCACTTCGTGAGGGAAAGAAGAACCCAGAGCCGCGTCAAGCCGGACACGGGCGGGAGGGCTTAGCCGAAGAGGGCGGAGGCTTCCTCGTAGCGGCTGAGGGGTACCTCGTGGAGCTCGCCGAGCGCCTCCTCGAAGGTCACGCGCTCGATCTCGGTGCCCTTCATGGCCACCATCTGGCCCCAGGCGCCGTCGACGATCGCGTCGGCCGCGTGGAGGCCGAGACGCGTCGCGAGCACGCGGTCGAAGGCCGACGGCGAGCCGCCGCGCTGGATGTGACCGAGCACGGTCGAACGTGTCTCGATGCCGGTCTTCTCTTCGATCAGGGGCGCGAGGACCTCGCCGATGCCGCCGAGGCGGGGACGGTTGAACGCGTCGAGGCCCTTGTCGGAGTATGCCTCTTCCTGACCCTTGAGCTTGAAGCCCTCGGCGACGACGACGAGCGGAGCGCGGCCGCGCTCGGAGGCCGACTCGACCTGCTCGCAGATCTCCTCGATCGACAGCGGCACCTCGGGGATGCAGATGATGTGTGCGCCAGCGGCCATGCCCGAGTGGAGGGCGATCCAGCCGACGTGACGGCCCATGACCTCGGCGACCATGCAGCGCTGGTGCGAGTCGCCGGTGGTGCGTAGGCGGTCCATCGCCTCGGTCGCGATGTTGACCGCGGTGTCGAAGCCGAACGAGTAGTCGGTGGCTTGCAGGTCGTTGTCGATGGTCTTCGGCACGCCGAGAACCGGCACGCCGTCGTTCCAGAGGCGGTTCGCCGCCGCCAGGGTGCCCTCGCCGCCGATCGCGATGATGCCGTCGAGCTTGTGCCCGTACATCGTCTTCTTGATGTTCTCGGCGCCGCCGCGGTCGCCCTCGTAGGGGTTGGTGCGGCTCGTGCCGAGAATGGTGCCGCCGACCTTCGACAGACCCTTCACGTCTGCACGCTGGAGGGGGAAGAAGTCAGCGTCGACGAGACCGCGCCAGCCGTCCCGGATGCCCACGAATTCGATGCCATACTTGCGCGAGCCCTTGAGCACCGCACCACGGATAACGGCGTTGAGCCCGGGGCAGTCTCCGCCCGACGTCAGGATCCCGATCTTCATACCTCGAGACTACTAGTCCCGAGAGGGTGATTTCTCACGGCGCACGACGCCCGCGCGCGGCGCGATCCCTTGGAACGTTTCATCCCGCGAACGCGAAACGGCCCCGCTTTCGCGGAGCCGTTTCGGGACCGATTCAGGCGATGATCATGCCCGAAGCGCGTCGCGCAGCAACGACTTGAGCGCCGCGAGCTGAACAGACTCGGTCGAGGCGTCGTCGACCTGCGCGCCGTCGAGGGCGCGGGCCGCGAGGCCCTCCTTCGAGTCGATGAGCTCGGCGATCTTCTGGTCGATCGTGTGGGCCGCGATGATGCGCCACGCCGTGACCGGCTCGTCCTGGCCGATGCGGTGCACGCGGTCGATCGCCTGCGTCTGCTCGGCCGCGGTCCAGCTGAGCTCCGCGAGGACGACGTTCGAGGCCGTCTGCAGGTTGACTCCGACTCCGGCGGCGGTCAGCGAACACACCGCGACGCCGACCGACGGGTCGCCGTTGAAGGCGTCGATCGCCTGCTGGCGCGCCGCCGTCGACTGCTCACCACGGATCGAGACCGACTTCACGCCCGCCTCGGCGAAATGCTTCTCCGCTGCGTCCATGACGTCGATGTGCTTCGCGAAGAACACGACCTTGCCGACCGAGCGCTGCAGCTGGGCCGCATAGTCGGCGGCGAGAAGGGCCTTGGCCTGACCGATGCGGCGCACCATCGAGAACACGTTGTCGCCGTCGGTGCCGGCCGCGCGCGACTCTTCGAGCTCGCCGTTCGCGACCAGATCGACGATGTCCTCGTCGATCTCGCCGTGTTCGAGGCCGCGGTCGCCGCGGGCGGCGATGATGCGGTGGTAACGGTCGGCGAGCCGCTTCGCGAGCTCCTGCTCGGCGCGAGCGATCGAGCGGCCGAACTCGTCGTCGAGCTGCACGGGCATGTCGGCGATGAGCTTGTCGGGCAGATCGGTCGCGACGTCCTTCTTGCGGCGGCGCACGATGCCCATGTCGATCACGGCCTGGCGCGCCGCCGGGTAGAAGGCCTTGTCCGCGGGCGTGTAGCCGGTCGCATCCAGCCGCTCCATCAGCTCCGGGCCCGGCTTGACGCCGTCGGTCCAGTCGAGGAAGCGCCAGATGGCATCGAAGTCCTCGACGTCGTTGATGAGCGGGGTACCCGTGAGCGCCATGAGCAGCGGGTTGCCGCTCGGCGCCGTCTTGCGCACCCGCTGAGAGAGGGCCAGCACATTCTGCGAGCGCTGCGAAGACAGGTTCTTGATGAAGTGCGCCTCGTCGACGACAACGCCTTCGAGCCCGATCTCGCTCAGCCAGCCGAGGTGGCGATCGAGGATCTCGTAGTTCACGATGAACACGTCGGCGAAGGCATCGATGTCCTTGCCATCGCCCGCGATCACGGTCGCGCGACGCTGCGGCGTCCACCTTTCGACCTCGCGCGCCCAGTTCATCTTCACGACGTTCGGAACGACCACGAGCAGCGGATAGGCCTCCGCGATGCTCGCCGCGAGCACCGACTGCGCCGTCTTGCCGAGACCCGGTTCGTCGGCCAGCAGGAAGCGGCGGTGGCCCGCACGCACCGACTCGAGGAAGCGCGACTGGTGCTTCATGATCTCGAGACCCTTGGGCGAGACGCGGTCGAACTCCGGCACCTCGGGAAGCGGCATCGTCGCGGATCCGCCGCCCGAACCCAGCGCGAACGACTTGTACAGCGGGCTCATGAGCTCCCAGCCGTCGAGTCGCCGACGGGGCTGGTCGCCGCCGTCCGCATGGAACGACGAGGGCGCGCGGAACGGGTTCGCGTCGATGCGCGACTGGACCTGCACCGGTCGCACGGCTCGCTCCACGGCGACGGCGGGGACGATCGTCTCGGCGACGACCGGCTTCGCGTCGTCGATCACGAGTTCCTCCGGCGGCAGCTCGACGCCCGCGTCCAGCAGCCAGTCGCGCCGCATGCGCTTGGCGACGGGGCTGGTGGCTTGATCCGCCTCGAGCAGCTGGATCAGCGACGTGTCGCGTGCCGCCGTCTTCGCAAGTATCGTCGCGACGCCGTCGAGCCGCTTGAGCAGCTCGGCGCGCGCGCTATCGGTGATCGCCTGGTCTTCCTTCACCCGTGCGCGCTCTTCGCGCACGAGGAAGGCGATGACCTGGAACTTGACGCGATTCGTCGGTCCCAGCTTGTTCTTCTGCGCCTTCGACTCGATCTCGCGCACCTTGCGCGCGAGGATCGGGATGATGGGCGCCTCGTCGTCGCGCCGCGAGGACGAGGACTTCTTGCGCTGTCGCGCGGGTGCCGTGCTCGGCATGCTCCTCCTGAGCCAAATCGCCGCGGCCGAGGCCTGCGGGCCGTGAGGTCGTGCATCGCGTGACGGTGTCGGAGGGAACTCGATCGCCCCGGCCGATAGGACCGGGCGAGAGCCCGAGCGGCGTGCCCCGCGGATAACGCGGATAGTCTACGCCATCAGGCCGCGAATCGCCCGCGGCTTCGAACGCAGCAGCGTCCAGGCGGTCTCGACGTCGTCCTTCATCTGCTCGATGAGCGGCTCGAGACCGTCGAAGGCGACCATCCCTCGGATCCGGTACGAGAACAGCACGTCGACCGTGCGGCCGTACAGATCGAGGTCGTTGCGACCGAGAACATGCGCCTCGACGACGCGCTCGGGCACGTCGTCGAAGGTCGGATTCGTGCCGACCGAGATGGCGGCGGGGAACGAGGCGCCCGTCGCGATCTCGCCGTCGGGCGGCACGACGGCGACCCATCCGGCGTAGACGCCGTCGGCGGGGACAAAGCCCGAGAGGTCGGGCGAGAGGTTCGCGGTCGGGAAACCGAGCTGACGCCCACGCTGCAACCCCTTCACGACCTCGCCGCGCACGGCGTGCGCGTGGCCGAGGATCTTCGCTGCGCGCTCGACCTCGCCGGCGGCGAGCAGCTCGCGGATCCACGTCGACGAGACGCGCCGGCCCGGTTCGTGGTCGCGTCCGCTCGACACGTCGGCCATGACGGCGACGGTGAAGCCGTGCTCCTTGCCCATCCGGCGCAGCAGCTCGGGGTCGCCCTTGCCGCCGCGGCCGAAGCGGAAGTCTTCGCCCACGAGGATGCGCTTCGCGTGCAGCCCCTCGACGAGGTAGCGGGTGACGAATTCCTCCGCCGGCACCGAGGCGAGCTGCTTGTCGAAGGTCAGCACGAGGGTCGCGTCGAGCCCCGTCCCGGCGAGCAGGTCGATCTTCTGCTCGACGCCGACAACCTGTTCCGGGCAGTGCTCGGGCGCAATCGTCGCGAGCGGGTTCCGGTCGAAAGTCACCGCGACCGTGCGGGCGTCGGCCTCGACGGCATCGAGCAACACGTGATCGATGATCGTGCGGTGACCCGCGTGCACACCGTCGAACTTGCCGATCGCGACGATCGTGTCGCCGAAGTCGGCGGGAAGCTCCGACGGGTCCTGAACGACGATCACGCGGCGACCTTCTTCCGCTGCGAATAGAGGTAGTAGAGACCCACGATCGGCAGCACGAGCGGGATCCAGTAGTAGCCGCTGCCGTAGTACGACCAGACGGTCGCGTCGGCATGGAAGATGTCGGGCGCGAGGACGCTCAGCGTGCCGACGACGAGCACGCCGACGAGCTCGAAAGCGACCGCGATCCAGGCGATGCGGTACCAGGTCCGGCTCTTCGAGAGCAGCAGCGCAACGGTCGCGAGGATGTACACCACGGCCGATGCCGCGCTCAGCAGGTACGGGATCGGCGCGTCGCTGAAACGCTCCGCGATCTGCACGAACGAGCGCCCCGTGGCGCCGAGGGCCATGACCGCGTAGACGAAGGTGAGAACCGTGCCGACGCCGGTGACCCGGCGGCTCGTGCGTGTGTCAGACATATCAGTCGATTTTACGCGCGGGCCCACCTCACGCACCCTGAACGGTCCAGATGATCCACTCGCGGTAGGTCATCACCGCGACCGCGAGAGCAAGCACTCCCATGACGACGACGCTCCAGCGTCCGCGGTCGATGAACGCCCAGATGATCCCGGCGATGGGGAGCACGGCGGCCGTCACGAGGTACGTCCAGAACTCGAGCCCGCTGCCGGTCGGCGAATTGCCGACGAACGGCGCCACGATCGCGACGATGACCTGGACGATGAGGACCAGCTGCAGCAGCGCCATCGCGCCGACCGACACGTCGCCCGGGCGACGCCCCGCGAGGCCCAGGCCGATGCACACCAGGCCGACCAGGACCGCGAGGGCGATCTGCGCGATCGTGAACCACAGGATCATTTCGAAGCCTCCTCGGGCATGTTCATGATGCTCTTCATCTGAGATCCGCGGCGCTCGACCACGCCGATGAGCGATCCGTCGGGATCGATCGCGGCGCGCTGACCCTCGAAACGCTCGGGCGCCTCGACGCGCTTGCCGTGGCGCAGGTCGCGGGCGACCTCGGCGCTCACGTCGAGGCGCCCCATCACCGCCGTCGCCACGTCGGCGGGGGCCACGAGAGCCGCCTCCTCGAGACCGTCGATCGCGACGGCGTCCGCAACATCGAAGCCGCCCACGCGAGTGCGGCGCAGCATCGTGAGATGGCCGCCGATGCCGAGAGCGGATCCGAGGTCGCGCGCGAGCGCGCGGATGTAGGTGCCCGAGGAGCAGTCGACGACGACATCGAGATCGATGAACCCCTCGCCGCGGCGGGTCTCGGTGACGTCGAAGCGCGATACCGTCACGTCGCGCGCCTTCAGCTCGACCTCGACGCCCTGGCGCGCGAGATCGTACGCGCGCTTACCGTTGACCTTGATCGCCGACACCTTGCTCGGCACCTGCGAGATCGGCCCGGTCAGCTCGGCGATGCCGGCCGCGATCTGCTCGTCGGCGACGGCCGCGACCGCCGCGGCGTCCGCCACGAGGTCGATGTCGCCGTCCGCGTCGTCGGTCGTCGTGGTCTGCCCGAGGCGGATCGTCGCCAGGTAGGTCTTGTCGCAGCCGACGATGAACGTCAGCAGGCGCGTGGCCTGCTCGACGCCGACGATCAGCAGGCCGGTCGCCATCGGGTCGAGCGTGCCCGCGTGGCCCACCTTGCGCGTGCCGCGGGCGCGACGGGACTTCGCGACGACATCGTGAGAAGTGATTCCGGTGGGCTTGTCGACGAGGAGGATCCCGGAAGCTGTCATGCCGTTCAGCATATTCTGCAGGGATGCCCGCTTCCTCAGAGCCCCAGGTCCACGCCGCCCGCCTGACCGAGATGGAGCCCGCGACGCTCTACGCCGTGATGCGTCTGCGTGTCGACGTGTTCGTCGTCGAGCAGGACTGCCCGTACCCGGAGCTCGATGGCCGCGACCTCGAGACGGATGCCCTCATGATGTGGATCGAGATCGACGGCTCCGTCGCCGCGCACGTACGCCTGCTCCGCGATGGAGAAGACCACCGCATCGGCCGTGTCGTCACGGATCCCGCACACCGCGGGAAGGGTCTCGCCGCGATCCTCGTCCGAGACGCGGTGCGCCGCTCGGACGGGCGCACGATCCGGCTTGACGCGCAGGCCCACCTCGAGGGCTGGTACGCGGGCTTCGGCTTCACCGTGGACGGCCCCGAGTTCGTCGAAGACGGCATCCCCCACGTGCCGATGATCCGCGGATAGCTCCAGAAGCGCCTAGGCACAGGGCTCGTAGGCCGGCTCGGCGCCGGTGATGACGGAAACGCTGACCGCGCCGTCATAGCCGTCGCGGTAACCGAAGACGAGTTTGCTCTTGCCGTCGTTGTCGGGGATCGTCACGTAGCTGTGGTCCAGGATCTGCGAGCCCTGCTCCGTCGCGTCTTCGTACGCGCCGAGCACCTGCTCCTTCGTGGATCCGAGCCCCAAGCTCTCGGCTGTGCGGGGGCCCACGCCCATCGTGTCGCTGTTCCAGCCGATCGAGACCTCGGCGATTCCGTCCGATCCCTCGGCGCCGTCCTCGATCACGAGGATGTCGTAGGCGTTGTCATCGGCGAAGCCGTATGCGACGCCCTCGCAATCGAAGGTGCCGACACCGGTCGAACGGATCTCGGCGAGCGTGCCCTCGAAGTCGCCGCCGATCTCGATCGGGCCGATGCCCGTCTCGGTGACGAGCCACGAGTCCGGGTCCGCAGGGTCGTTCGTCTGCTTCTGCTCAGGCGTCTCGCTCGGCGTGATCGTCTCGCTGGGCATCACGGCTGTCGAGGCCGTCTCGGGCGGGTCCGCGAGGTGCGGCACCTGCGACGCACATCCCCCGAGCACGCTCACACCGAGCATCACCGCCGCGAGTGCTGCGGTGATGCGGTGGGCGAGTGCCAGGGGCATGGAGTCTCCCGTTCGGTCGGTGTTGTGAAACGGTCCATATGTGGGGCCAGATTCGAGGGTACGCGTCAAAGGACACAGCACGGTTACGAATGTCGACGGTTTGACAACCGTTCGGTCACAATCCCTTTTCCATAAACTGAGAGGATGCCCGCTTCGCGTCTCTCCGATGTTCTCGTGCCCTGGTACCGGGCCGTCGCTCGCGACCTCCCCTGGCGTCGCGAGGGCTTCGGTGCGTGGGGCACTCTCGTCAGCGAGTTCATGCTGCAGCAAACGCCTGTCGCCCGAGTAATCCCGTTGCTCGAGGCCTGGCTCGAACGCTGGCCCACGCCCACGGATCTCGCGAATGCGGCACCGGGCGAGGCGGTCACGGCCTGGGCGAACCTGGGCTATCCGCGCCGCGCGCTCTGGCTACACCGGGCTGCCGTCGAGATCCGCGACCGCCACGACGGCATCGTGCCCCGGGACGTCGATCAGTTGCTCGCCCTCACCGGGATCGGCGACTACACGGCCCGCGCGGTCGCCGTCTTCGCATACGGCGACCACCACCCTGTCGTCGATACCAACACGCGGCGTGTCATGGCGCGCGCCCTCTCCGGGCGTGCGCACCCCGACGCCGCGCACAAGCGCGACCTCGACCAGATGGCCGCTCTCCTGCCCGATGACCGCGCCGATTCGGCCATCATGAACGCCGCGGTCATGGAGCTCGGTCAGGTGATCTGCACCGCTCGCAATCCGCTCTGCGACGAGTGCCCCATCCGACATGCCTGCGCCTGGGTGGCCGCCGGATCCCCCGCGACCGAAGACACCCGCCGCAAGCAGGCCAAATACGAGGGCAGCGACCGGCAGGCGCGCGGCGCCGTCATGAAGGCCCTCCGCGCCGCCTCCCCGAATCCCCTCCCCCGCGCCGCCATCCTCGTCGACTGGCACGATCAGGATCAGCGCGAACGGGCGCTGGTGTCGCTCGAGGCCGACGGGCTGATCGAGCCCGACGGCGAGCTCGTGGGACTGCCGACGCGGTAGGTCTCCGCCGCGCGCCGAAACGACGCACGCGGTGCCGCCCCGCCGTGGCTAGGACCACCCGCGGTCAACGGCAACGCCCCGTCTCCCACAAGGAGACGGGGCGAGAAGAAGACGCTACTCCTCTTCGTCGGAGTCTTCGTCGTCGTGCTTGTACGGGTCTTCGTCGCCGGCGTAGTGGGCGCCGGCGGCGAGCGAGTGCACTGCCTCGTCCTGTTCGCGGGCCTTGCGGAGCAGGTCGGCGATGTTGGACGCCTCCTCAGGAAGCGCGTCGGCGATGAACTCGAGCGTCGGCGTGAGGCGCGTGTTCAGCTTGCGGCCCACCTCGCTGCGGAGCATGCCGGTCGCCGCCTTGAGCGCGGCGGCCGTGCCGGCGCGCTCTTCGTCGGTGCCGTAGACCGTGTAGAAGACGCTCGCGTTCTGCAGGTCGCCTGTGACGCGCACGTCGGTGATCGTGACGAAGCCGAGGCGCGGGTCGCGGAGGCCCTTCTGCAGGCGCTCGGACAGGACGACGCGGATGCGGTCTGCGACGCGGGAACGGCGTTCGAAACCAGCCATGGTTGATCCCCTTCCGGGAAGAACAGTGCCGGGCGGCCCGTGAGGACCGCCCGGCACCAGCGTATGCGATTAGTCGCGCGGCTTCTCGACCATCTCGATGGTCTCGATCTCGTCGCCCACCTGGATGTCGTTGAACTTGCCGAGACCGATACCGGCCTCGAAGTCCGTCTTCACCTCGGTGACGTCGTCCTTGAAGCGACGCAGCGATTCGATGGCGAGGCCATCGGCGACCACGACACCCTCGCGGATGATGCGGGCCTTGGCGTTGCGCGTGATGGTGCCGCTCTTGACGAGCACACCGGCGATGTTGCCGAACTTCGAGGAGCGGAACACCTCGCGGATCTCCGCGAGACCGGCCTGCGCCTCTTCGTACTCGGGCTTGAGCATGCCCTTGAGCGATGCCTCGACGTCGTCGATCGCGTTGTAGATGACGTTGTAGAAGCGGATGTCGACGCCCTCGCGGGCGGCGGCCTCGCGGGCCTTCGTGTCCGGGCGGACGTTGAAGCCGAGCACGATCGCGTTGTCGATCGTGGCGAGGTTGATGTCGCTTTCGGTCACGGCACCCACACCGCGGTGGATGATGCGCAGCTGCACGCTGTCGTCGACCTCGATCTTGAGCAGCGACTCCTCGAGGGCCTCGACGGCACCCGAAACGTCACCCTTGATGATGAGGTTGAGCGACTCGACCTTGCCCTCTTCGAGAGCCTTGGTGAAGTCCTCGAGCGACATGCGCTTGCGGGCCTTCGCCAGGGCGGCGTTGCGCTCGACGGCCTCACGCTTCTCGGCGATCTGGCGCGCGGTGCGGTCGTCCTCGGGGACGAGGAACAGGTCACCGGCGCGGGGCACCGAGTTCAGACCCTGAACCTGGACCGGACGCGACGGGGCCGCCTCTTCGACGCGCTCGCCGTGCTCGTCGATCATCGCGCGGACACGGCCGTAGGCCGTGCCTGCGACGATCGGGTCGCCGACGCGCAGCGTACCGCCCTGGACGAGGACGGTCGCGACGGATCCGCGGCCCTTGTCGAGCTTCGCCTCGATCGCGATACCGCGCGCTTCCTTGTTTGGGTTGGCGCGGAGGTCGAGACCGGCGTCGGCGGTGAGGAGAACGGCGTCCAGGAGGTCCTGGATACCGGTGCCCTGACGCGCCGACACGTCGACGAACATGACCTCTCCGCCGTACTCCTCGGCGACGAGACCGTATTCGGTGAGCTGCTGACGGACCTTGGCCGGGTTGGCCTCGGGCTTGTCGACCTTGTTGACCGCCACGACGATCGGCACGTTCGCCGCCTGTGCGTGGTTCAGCGCCTCGACCGTCTGCGGCATGATGCCGTCATCGGCCGCGACGACCAGGATCGCGATGTCGGTGACGTCGGCACCACGGGCACGCATGGCCGTGAAGGCCTCGTGACCGGGGGTGTCGATGAAGGTGATGGCGCGGTCGTGACCGTCGTGCTCGGTCCAGATCTGGTAGGCACCGATGTGCTGGGTGATGCCACCTGCCTCACCCTCGATGACGGTCGTGTTACGGATCGCGTCGAGGAGTCGGGTCTTACCGTGGTCGACGTGGCCCATGACGGTGACGACCGGGGGACGAATCTCGAGGTCTTCGTCGTCTTCGTCGAGCTCTTCCTGCTCGAGGTTCAGACCGAAGCTCTCGAGGAGCTCCTTGTCCTCGTCCTCGGGCGACACGACCTCGACCTTGTAGCCGATTTCGGCGCCGAGGACTTCGAAGGTCGACTCATCGAGCGACTCCGTCGCGGTCGCCATCTCACCGAGGTGGAACAGGACCGTGACAAGGTTTCCGGGGGGAACCGGAATGCCGTGCATCTGCTCGATCTTCTCGGCGAAATCGGCGATCGATGCGCCGCGGCGCATGCGGATGACCGTGTTGCCGTCGCCGCGAGGAACCTTCACGCCTCCGACGATCGGCGCCTGCCGCATTTCGAATTCCTGGCGCTTCGCACGACGCGACTTACGCTGCTTGGACTTGCCGCCCCCCTTTCCGAACGCACCGGCGGTGCCACCGCGACGACCACCGGGGCCGGGACGACCGGCGAAACCGCCGCCGCCACCGGGACGGAAACCGCCTGCTGCACCCGCGCCGGGGCCACCGGCACCGGGACGCTGCTGGAACGGAGCGCCGCCGCCGGGACGACCTGCTCCACCGGGACGGCCACGGCCGCCGGCGCCGCCACCGGGACGGCCGCCCGGACGCGGGGCACCCGGGCGCGGAGCCTGGGGCTTCGGAGGACGCGGGATGTTCGCGGGAGACGGGCGCTGGCCCATGCCCTGCGACGAGGCAAACGGGTTGTTACCGGGGCGCGGAGCACCGGCGGGACGCTGTCCCATGCCCTGCGACGACGCGAACGGGTTGTTACCGGGGCGCGCCTGACCGGGCTTCGGGGCGGCGGATCCGGGCTTGGGAGCCGCGGCGCCCGGCTTGGGGGCGGCGGATCCGGACTTGGGTGCGGAACCCGGCTTCGGGCCGCGGGGGGCGGGAGCACCCGGCTTCGGGGCGCCCGACGACTGCGGGGCCTCGGCGGCGCTGGACTTCGGCGCGGCCTCCGGCTTGCGCGCGGGGCCGGGCTTCGGCGCGGCGGATCCGGGGGTCGCACCCGGGCGGGGTGCGCCGGGGCGGGCCGCACCGCGCTTCGGCGCGGCCAAAGAGGCCCCCGAAGCGGCGGGCTTCGTGGCCGGCTTGACGGTGCCCTCGGATTCGAAAGCCTGACGCAGCTTTCGGACGACCGGGGGTTCGATCGTCGACGACGGGCTCTTCACGAATTCGCCGAGCTCCTTGAGCTTGGCGAGAGCGGTCTTACTGTCGACGCCGAGCTCGGCTGCGATCTCGTGTACGCGTGGTTTAGCCACAATTCTCCTGTCTGGGCAGATCTGCCCTGACAGGGCAGACCTCTAGAGGCGGACGGGTCTCATTTCGAGCCGTTCACTTGATTTCCATAGCTGATAGCCATTCTTCGAGTGTCTGCGTATCGAGGGATCCCGATACACGGAGTGCTCGCACGAATGCGCGGCGCTGGATGGCCAGCTCCGCGCAGGTGCGGCTGGGGTGTACCCACGCGCCCCTCCCCTGAGCCGACGCGGTCTCGTCAACGACGAGCCGCGAGCCGGCTGCAACGATCCGCAGAAGAGCGGATCGGGAGTCTCGCGTGCGACATCCAACGCACATTCGGACGGGTTCCATCCTACACGCCCCGGCCTGGGCGGATTCGGACCTTAGTCCTCGTCCAGGATCGAATCCGGCTGGATGTCGATCTTCGCGCCCGTGAGCTTCGCGGCGAGTCGGGCGTTCTGGCCCTCCTTGCCGATCGCGAGCGACAGCTGGTAGTCGGGGACCAGGGCGCGCACGGCCTTGGTCTTCTGGTCGAGGACGAAGCTCGACGACACCTTCGCGGGCGAAAGCGCGTGGGCGACGAAGGTCGCGAGGTCGGCGTCGAAGTCGACGATGTCGATCTTCTCCGCGCCCAGCTCGTCCTGCACGGCGCGGACGCGGCGGCCCATCTCTCCGATGCAGGCGCCCTTCGCGTTGATCGAGGAGTCGTGGGCGACGACGGCCATCTTGGTGCGGTGACCCGCCTCGCGGGCGAGCGAGACGATCTCGACGAGGCCGTTCGCGATCTCGGGAACCTCGAGCGCGAAGAGCTTGCGGACGAGTCCGGGGTGGGTGCGCGAGACCGTCACCGAGGGCCCCTTGTTGCCACGCGAGACGCTCGTCACGTACACGCGGATCCGCGCTCCGTGCGGGTACTCCTCGCCCGGAACCTGCTCCTCGGGAGGCAGGATCGCCTCGACGGTGCCGAGATCGATGTGCACCATGCGCGGGTTCGGCCCCTGCTGCACGACGCCGGAGACGATGTCGCCTTCCTTCGCGCGGTACTCGCCGATCACGGCGTCGTCCGCGATGTCGCGCAGGCGCTGGCTGATGACCTGCTTCGCGGCGTAGGCGGCGATGCGGCCGAAGTCTTCCGGGTGCTGCTCTTCCTCGCCGATGATGGCGCCGTCTTCGTCCTTGACGGGGGTGAGGACGGCGACGTAGCCGGTCTTCCGATCGAGCTGGGCGCGAGCGCCCTCGGGGAGCTCACCGGTCTGCGACGTGTGCTTGGCGAATGCCGTGAGCACCGCTTGTTCGATGATCGTCACCAGTTCGTCGAACGGAATTTCCTTCTCGCGCTCAATCGAACGCAACAGAGCGAGATCGATCTCCATGGCAGCCTCCCTATTCAGCTCTCGCCGGCGGACGTTCATGCCGACACAACCATGAGGTTACCTGAGTCTCCTGATGACAGGCGGGGAGACGGCGCGTCGCCCCGCCACCCACAGGTGACGGGGCGACGCGCCGGGGGGGGTCAGCAGGATCCGAGCGACGCCCAGGCGCCGTGCGGCTTCTTCGGAACCTCGTTGCGGCTCCACCACTGCGCCTCGTACACCTGGCCCTTGTAGCCCACGAGCTCACCGCCCGTATAGACCTGCGACTGCGTCCACTCGGTCACCTCGCCCACCTCGCAGACGAGCTTCTCGCCCTGCTCCATCCAGGATCCCCACGGCGACGTGCCGGGCTTCTCCGTCGTCCACCACTGGGCCACGTAGGTTGCGCCGTGGTAGGTCACCGCGTCGCCCTCGTCGTAGACCTCGCCGCGCTGCCACTCGGCGATCGGCTCCGTCGGCGTCTCGTCCGAGACGACCTCGAGCCCGACGACGATCGGGTTGTGGTCGCTTGCACGGAAGACCGACTCGTCGTAGAGCAGCGTCGCGTTGTAGTTGTAGCGGCTGTACTCGAAGCCGACCTGCTCCTGGCCGTTGATCTGCCAGACGTCGACGCCCGTGACGAGTTCGAGGGCCGCGTCGTTCGCGAGCACGTGGTCGAGCGAGCCGTCGAGTCCGTCGAAGTTGTACGTCGGCTCCGCGTCGTTCAGCTCGAGGTTGAGGTCGACGTAGCCCGCGTCGGTGAGCACGCGGATCGGGTCTTCCGCGGTGTAGGCGTTGAAGTCGCCGGCCAAGAGGACTCCGTCGATGCCGGTCTCAGCCTGCACCTCGTCGACGAAGCCGACGAGTGCCTCGGCCTGCGCGATGCGGTCGGGGTTCGAGTCGCCCTGACCCGTGCCGTCGTCGACGCCGGACCCCTTCGACTTGAAGTGGTTCGTCGCCACGAGGAAGGTCTCGCCGGATCCCGCCGGCTCGAACGCCTGCACGAGGGGTTCGCGCGCGTTGTCGAACGCCGGGTCGTCGGTAAGGATCCGCGATTCGCCGACCAGCTGCACGTCGGCGGGTCGGTAGATGAACGCGTTGCGGATCACGTCCTCGTCCGCCGGGACGATCGCCGGGCTCGGCGCGTATGCCCACGCTCCTTCGCCCTCGGCCTCGTTCAGCGCGTCGACGAGCGTCGCGACCGCGAAGTCGCGATCCTTGCCGAAGTGGATCGAGTTCTCGATCTCCTCGAGCGCCACGATCGAGGCGCCGGAGGTCGTGATCGCGTTCACGATCTTCACCTCCTGGCGCTCGAAGCTCTCTGCCGTCGCCGCGCCGCGCGGGCCGGTCGGGCCGCAATCGTCGGCGGCAATGGGGGTGCCGTCACGGTCGCCATAGACCGAGCAGGTGCCGAGCCCGGAGGCCTCGTACTCCTCCGCCGTGGTCGGGAAATAGTTGAGCACGTTGAACGTGGCGATGGAGATGTCTCCGCCGACCTCACGGGGTGCCGCGTTCTCGGCGCGCACATCGCTGAAGCTCACGTGCTTCGCGCCGTCCCCCGCGATCGGCAGCGTCGGCTCAAGCTGCCACGCACCGTATCGGTAGTCGAGCACGAACGGCTCGTTGAAGGTCACGGCAGAACCGACGGTCACCGGGTTGTCCGGCGTGAGGTACGACAGCGGCGCGTCCTTCTTGCTGTTGAAGTTCGTGCTGCGACCGTCGTCGAGCATCACGAACGCCGCCGCGTTAGCGTCGTTTACCGCCGCGATCGCGGCCGCATCGTGGGGATCCGCGACCTCGGTCGGCTGGCGCAGCGTGTGCTCGCCGTGCGCGAGCCCGAAGGACCCGTAGAAGTTCGCGTCGTAGTTGTCGGTCACGGTGAACGGCTCGTCGAACTGCACCAGCTCGCTCTGATGGGCGTTCTTGCCCGCGTCGGTCTCGAGCCCGGCCCACGACGTGATCGGGCTGATCTCGCCGAGCGACGTTCCGAGAACCGTCACGAGGTCGGGGGTGATCTCGGTGAGGCCCTCGTACTCGCTGACGCGACCCGTGACCTCGACGCTCTGGCCGATCTCGGCGCGCGCGCTGTTGCCGTACACGAAGACCGCGTCGCTCGCACCATCGTTCGGATCGCCCGCCGGATCCTGCATCGTGAAGCCGTTGAAGCCGCCCTCGCGGTAGTCGGCGGTGACGACGCCGCGGACCGTGACGGTCTGACCGTCCAGCGGCGACACGGATCCGGTGCCCTGCACGGCAGAGATCGCGACGGGTTCGCCCGGCTCGACGGGCTCTCCGGGTTCCTCCGGATCCGTCTCTCCGGAGGTCTCGCCACGCGCGTTCGTCGGTGTCGGGGCGCCGGCGGCGAAGTCCGCGGCGTTGCTGTCGCTGTCGCCCGCGTCGCTACGCGAGGCGCTCGTCGCATTGCTGAGCGCGGGCGCCGCGGCGCCCTCGAAGCTTGCTGCCGAGCCGAAGCCGACCATGTCGACGAGGCCGGACGCGCCCGCGATGTCGCCAGCCGTCGGAGCGAACTGTCCCGAGCCCTCGAAGAGATAGACGCGACCGTTGCTGGCAGACATGTTCGCCGCGCCGACCTGATCGGCGGCGGGCAGCGGCACGCCCGCCCCGTTGCCCGCGGCCATCTGCACGAGGAAGTAGCCGCCCGCGGCGACGGATCCGTCGAGGGCGAGCGAACCGCCCGATCCCCCGGCCGCCGACTTGTATTCGAGCGATAGGCCCGCGAGGTCGATCGGTTCGTCCGTCGGGTTGAACAGCTCGACGAAATCGTTCTGGAAGGGGGCGCCGGAGTTTCCGCCGCCGCCGTAGACCTCGTTGATCACGAGGCCGGATCCGTCCGGTGCCGCCTGCACGGCCGTGGGTACGAGGACGAATGCGCCAGCGCCGAGTGCGGCGGCCGACGCCGCCGCGGTGACGCGGCGCAGGGGGTGTGCCCGATGGGACATCGTTGGCTCCAGGAAGGTGGGAAGCAGATGACATCCCACTGTGGCACTGGCCCATAGCCGACCGCTATCCCCCAGATGACGCGTAGGCGAACAAACGCGAAAGGCCCGCCGCAACGAATCGCGGCGGGCCCTTTCGTGAAGCCCTTACGCGGTCAGTCGCGCGAGCGCCTCCGCGACCGGCATGGTCTCGCGCTCGCCCGAGCGACGATCCCACAGCTCGACCTCGCCATTCGCCGCGCCGCGGCCCGCGACGACCAGCTGCGGGACGCCGAGCAGTTCGGCGTCGCCGAACTTCACACCGGGCGACACCTTGGGACGGTCGTCGAAGAGCACGTCCTTGCCCGCATTCTCGAGACCCTCGATGAGCTCGGCGGCGAGGTCGTAGGCCTCCTGACCCTTGCCCGTCGCGACGACGTGCACGTCGAACGGCGCGATCGAGGCGGGCCAGATGAGGCCCTTGTCGTCGCTCGAGAGCTCGGCAATGGCGGCCATCACGCGGGTGACGCCGATGCCGTAGGAGCCCATCGTGACCGTCTGCAGCTTGCCGTTCTCGTCGAGCACCTTGAGGCCCAGCGCCTCCGCATACTTACGACCGAGCTGGAAGATGTGGCCGATCTCCATGCCGCGCGCGAGCGTGACGGGGCCGGATCCGTCGGGGGCCGGGTCGCCCTCGCGCACGTTGGCGACCTCGACGATGCCGTCCGCCGTGAAGTCGCGTCCTGCGACGACGCCGCGCACGTGCTTGTCGGCCTCGTTCGCGCCCGTGATCCAGGTCGTGCCATCGACGATGCGGGGGTCGACGAGGTAGCGGATGCCCGTCTTCGACTCCTCGCCGAGCAGCTGGCCCTCGGCCGTCCAGGGGCCGATGAAGCCGGGGACGAGGGCGGGGATCTTCGCGAGGTCCTCGGCCGTCGCGGGTGCTGCTTCGGCGGGCGAGAACGCCACCTCGAGACGCTTCTCCTCGATCTCGCGATCGCCCGGAATGGCGACGACGACGATCTCACGCTCGCCGTCCGGGTGCGTCACCGCGAGCACGACGTTCTTCAGCATGTGGGCTGCGGTCCAGCCGCCCTCCGGGGCGTCGTCGAGCGCCTCATTGGCGTGAGCGACGAGGGTCTCGATCGTCTTCGTTCCCGGTGAGTCGTAAACGACGGGCGCCGGCGCGCCGGTGAAGTCGATGGGCTCGGGCGCGAGCGTCGTGAACGCCTCGACATTCGCAGCGTATCCGCCCGCGCTACGCACGAAGGTGTCCTCGCCGACGGGCGTCGGGTGCAGGAACTCCTCGCTGCGCGATCCACCCATCGCGCCGGCATCGGCCTTGACGATCGCGTACTCCATACCGAGGCGCGTGAAGATGCGCTCATAGGCGTCGCGCTGCGCCTCGTAGCTCTTGTCGAGGCCCTCCTCGTTCACGTCGAAGGAGTAGGCGTCCTTCATCGTGAACTCTCGACCGCGCAGCAGCCCCGCGCGCGGGCGCGCCTCGTCGCGGTACTTGTCCTGGATCTGATAGATCGTCAGGGGAAGGTCCTTGTACGAGTTGTACAGGTCCTTCACCAGCAGCGTGAACGCCTCCTCGTGCGTGGGCGCCAGCAGGTAGTCGGCGCCGTGGCGGTCCTGCAGGCGGAAGAGGTTGTCGCCATACTCTTCCCAGCGGCCGGTCTGCTCGTACGGGTCGCGCGGCATCAGCGCCGGGAAGTGCACTTCCTGCGCGTCGGCGCGAGCCATCTCCTCGCGAATGATCTGCTCGAGGCGCGCCTTCACGCGCAGGCCGAGCGGCAACCAGGCGAACACGCCCGGTGCCTGGCGGCGGATGTACCCCGCGCGCACGAGGAGCTTGTGACTACGCACCTCGGCGTCGGAGGGATCCTCGCGGAGGGTGCGGACGAAGAGCTTTGAAAGACGAGTGACCACGCGTCGAGTCTATTCCGTCGCGCCGCTTCGCCGAGCATCGCGGATTTCGCCGGGATCGGACCGATCCCCCGTCTGTTCCGAGACGCTCGGCGATTTTCGAGGTCCTCATCGAACGTGCGCCGCGACCTCCGTGCGGAACCGGTCGGCGAAGTCGGCGATCGCGGCAGGGTCCTTGAGGCTCGTCGCGGGAAGGATGAACTCGTCGACGCCCGCCGCCGCGTACGCGTTCATCCGGTCCACGATCTCCTGGTCAGATCCCCCGATCGCAGGTCGCCCCTTCGCCGCGAGCGCCGCGGCCTTATCCGCGTCATCAAAGAACACGACGGCCTGCGTCGAGCGCCACAGCGAATCCTCCGCGCGGCCCGCTTTCTCGAGCGCGGCATCGAAGATCTCCTTCTTCGCCGCGAATCGGTCGGGCAACGCCCAGTGGTTCCACTCGTCAGCGAAGCGGGCGACGATCTTCGGCATCACCTTCTCGCCGGATCCCCCGACGAGGAGCGGCAGCGTCGCGTGCGGCTTCGGGTTCAGCGAGGCGTGCTCGAGGCGGTAGCGCTCCCCCGCGTGGTCGACGAAGTCCTCGTCACGCAGGCGCGTGACGACCTCGAGCGCCTCGCGGAACCAGCGGATCCGGCTGGGCACGTCGCCGTATTCGAGACCGAAAGCCCGATGCTCGTTCTCCTGCCAACCGGCACCGTAGCCGAGCACGAAACGCCCACCCGCGATGTCGCTGAGGGCCGCCGCCTGCTTTGCCACAATGGCCGGGTGCCGATAGGTGTTACCGAGCACGAGCGAGCCGATCCGCACGTCCGGAATCGTCGCGGCGAGCGCCGTCAGCTGGGTCAGGCACTCGCCGCGACGGCCGTCGTTGGGCTCCGCCGTGTTGTCCATGAAGTGGTCTTCGATCCAGAGCCCATACCAGCCCGTGTCGACGGCGTGACGTGCGGCGGCGGACAGGTCGGACCAGGCGAGGTCCGCGGGGAGCCAGAGCGAGAACTTCATGGCGCCAGGCTAACGGTCCCTGCCGCCGACGTCGCGGCGCATCTCGGAATTCGTCGGCACCCGACGAGATCCGGGCGTTATCCGAGATCCTCGGCTGAATCCGAGACGGCCGGCGAACGCGGCGCCTCGACGGGCTTCGGCTTCACGAGCTTCAGACCGATGACGGCACCGACGATGCCCGCGATGAACAGGATCCGCAGGAAGGTGACGGGCTCCGCGCCCGTCGCCATCGCGTACGTCACGGTCAGGGCCGCGCCGGTTCCCGTCCACACCGCGTACGCCGTGCCGATCGGGATGTCGCGCATGGCGTATCCGAGCCCGAGCATGCTGAGGGTGACGCCGACGAGGAAGATCGCAACCGGCACGGGGCGGGTGAAGCCGTCGCTGCCGCCGAGCGCGGTCGCCCAGACGGCCTCGAGTACGGCGCTGATCAACAGAACCAGCCAGTGCATCACGACACTGCCTTCAGGCCGATGACGCTCGCGATGAGGAGCGCCAGCAGCGCGCCGCGGGCGAGGCTCAGCCGCTCTTGCTTGCGAAACACCGCGAGCAGCACCGTCAGCACGGCGCCGATGCCGACCCACACGGCGTATGCGGTGCCCGTCGGAATGACGCTCATGGCGTAGGCGAGGCCGACCATGCTGGCGGTCATCGACACGAGGAACAGGATCGACGGCCAGATTTTCTTGAAGCCCTTCGACGCACTCAGCGCCGTGGCCCACACCGCCTCGAGCATTCCCGAGGCGATCAATACGACCCACTCCATAGCGGATCCTCCCACCGGGGTCGTCCCCGAACTTCAGGAAGTCGGCCGGGTCGTCCCGTCCGGCACGCAGGATCCGCGTACAGCTCCAGTCTATCGTCGGCCAGGAGACAGCGCCGCGGGACGCCATAATGACATCCATGCGCCCCATCTTCATCGCCGGCCCCGTGTCATGGAACACACTCGTGATGCTGGACCATCTGCCGGAACCCGTGCCGCACATGCAGTTCGCCACGCGCGACTGGCAGACTCTCGGTGGCACGAGCGCGGGTAAGGCCCTCAGCCTCGCCGGACTCGGGCGCCCCGTGTATCTGCGCACCCTCCTCGGAGACGATGCCCCCGGTAGGCGCATTCGCGAGGCACTGTCCGCGACAACCATCGAGTTGGATGTGGTGCCGGCTCTCGAGACAGAACGCCATCTCAATCTCATGACTCCTGCGGGAGAACGCGTCTCGCTCTACCTGGCTACGCCAGATTCGTCGGGCGACGCACCCGATGACGACATGCTCACGGCGATGTCCAGAGCCGCCGCGATCGTGCTCGATCTCTCAGCGGAAGGGCGCCGTCTCATTGCCGCGGCACAAAGGCAACGCGAGACGACACTCTGGGTGGACCTCCACGACTACGACGGCCGCGATGACTTCCACCGCCCCTTCTTGGAGGCGGCCGACGTCATTCTCTGCAGCGAGGATCGGCTGCCTCGACCCACAGAGTTCCTTCGCTCATGCGTTGAGAACGGAGCATCGCTCGCCGTATGCACCCGCGGCGCGGATGGCGCGGTCGCGGTCGACGATTCAGGACGGGTTTACAACGTCCCCGCGCCGTCCGCGACGGTGATCGACACGAACGGCGCGGGTGATGCGTTCTTCGCAGGGCTGCTCAATGCGCGCCTCGACGGCCGGGGCGTCATCGAATCCCTGGAAGCCGCGTCGGCAGCCACGGTTCCCGTGCTGGCATCGCGGCATCTCCACCCGCTCTTGGAGTCCGTCCTCCCGGCAAGCGGCGTGCTCTGACGAGTCGTTATCACGGACGAATCCGTTCGCGAATCCGGTTCTGGATCTCTTCGCGCGGGAGGGTCGCGTCGATGACGAGGAAGCGTTCGGGCTCGGCGGCCGCGAGCGCGAGGAACGCGTCGCGCACGCGCGTGTGGAACTCGGCTTTCTCCGCCTCCAGGCGGTCGAACGGCTTGTCGTCGGCGTCGAGGCGGCGGCGCGCCACCGCGGGATCCAGATCGAGCAGCACCGTGACGTCCGGAAGTGCCCCGCCCGTCGCCCAGAGCGAGAGCTCGCGAACCTCGTCGGCGCCGAGAGCGCGCGCGGCGCCCTGATAGGCCACCGACGAGTCGAGGTATCGATCCTGAATCACGACCTCGCCGCGTTCGAGCGCCGGACGCACGATTGTGTGGATGTGGTGGGCCCGATCGGCGGCGAACAGGAGCGCCTCCGTGCGGTCATCGAGTTCACCGCGGGAGTGAAGCACGATCTCGCGGATGGTCTTGCCCGCCTCGGTACCGCCAGGCTCACGCGTGCGCACCACCGCGCGCCCCTGTTGCTCGAACCACTCCCGCAGCAGCTCCGCCTGGGTGGTCTTGCCGGATCCGTCGCCACCCTCGAAGGTGATCCAGAGGCCGTCAGTCATGTGTGCTCTTCCTGCGAGAGAACCGGCGCCGCGAACGGGAGGACTCCCGCGCGGCGCCGGCCCCTGGGGGCCTACGCGCCCTGTGCCTTCTTCTTTGCTGCGTTCGCGGCGCGGGTCGCGGCGGCCTTTTTCGCCGCGGCGGATCGGGCCGCGGCCTTCTCCTCGTCGGTCTTCGGCTCGGCCTTCTTCGCGGTCGTCTTCTTCGCCGTCGTGGCCTTCGCGGCCGTCTTGCGCGCGGTCGAGCGCTTCTTGGCCGGGCCCTTCGCGCGCTTGTCGGCGAGCAGCTGAACCGCCGCCTCGAAGTCGACGTCCTCAACGTTGGTGCCGCGCGGGATCGTCGCATTCGTCTCGCCGTCGGTCACGTACGCGCCGAAGCGGCCGTCGCGGATCCGCACGTTCTTGCCCGACGTCGGATCCTCCTTCTCGAAGTCCTTGAGGGCGCTCGCCGCGCGGCGGGCGCCGTACTTGGGCTTCGAGTAGATCTCGAGAGCCTGTTCGAGCGTGATGTCGAAGATCTGCTGCTCGGTCTCGAGCGAGCGCGAGTCGGCGCCCTTCTTCAGGTACGGACCGTAGCGGCCGTTCTGGGCCGTGATCGGTTCCTGTGTCTCGGGGTCGAGGCCGACGGTGCGGGGCAGGTCGAGCAGTTGCAGGCCGGTCGCGAGGTCGATCGTTTCGGGCGACATCGACTTGAACAGCGACGCGCGACGCGGCTTCTCGGCAGTCTTCTTGGTCTTCTTCGCGGGAGGCTCGACGACCTCGCCCGTGGCCGGATCCGCCTCCGGTTCCTCCTCGGGGTCGGTCTCCTCGAGGTACGGACCGAAGCGACCGTCCTTGACGACCACGAGCTTGCCGTTGTCGGGGTTCTCGCCCAGCACGCGGTTGCCCGCGACGGGTGCGTCGACGAGCTCCTGAACCTTCTCGGCCGTCAGCTCGTCCGGCGCAAGCTCTTCGGGGACGTTGATGCGGCGCGGCTCGGCCTCGGGCTTTGCGGGGTCGATGACCTCGATGTAGGGCCCGAACTTGCCGAAGCGGAGCGTCGCCGTCTCGGTCAGCGGTGTCGCATTGAGCTCGCGCGCGTCGATCTCGCCGAGGTTCTCGACGATCGTGCGCAGGCCGGGGTACCCCTCGCCGCCGAAGTAGAAGTCGTGCAGCCAGGCCGCGCGCTCTTTCTCGCCTCGTGCAATGCGGTCGAGGTCTTCCTCGAGCGTCGCCGTGAAATCGTAGTCGACGAGCGAGCCGAAGTGGCGCTCGAGCAGCCGGATGACGCTGAACGCGAGCCACGTCGGCACGAGGGCCTGGCCGCGCTTGGTCACGTAGCCGCGGTCGAGGATGACGCCGATGATGCTCGCGAACGTCGACGGACGGCCGATGCCGCGCTCCTCCAGCGCCTTGACGAGCGTGGCCTCGGTGTAGCGGGGCTTCGGTGACGTCTCGTGGCTCTTCGCCTCCGAGTCGTGCAGGTCGAGCACGTCGCCCTGGGCGACCTGCGGAAGCTGCTGGTCGGCGGCGTCGTCCTTGTGCCGCTTCTCGTCCGCCCCCTCCTCGTACGCCTCGAGGAAACCCTTGAAGGTGTAGACGGTTCCCGAGGCGGTGAATTCGAGCTTCTTGCCCTGCGCGGTCGTCTCGAGCGTGACCGTCGTCGTCTCGAGCTTCGCGTCGCTCATCTGGCTCGCGACGGTGCGCTTCCAAATGAGGTCGTACATGCGGTGCTCGTCGCGACCGAGGACGCCGGCGACGTCCTTCGGCGTGCGGAAGGTGTCGCCCGAGGGACGGATCGCCTCGTGCGCCTCCTGCGCGTTCTTCGACTTCGATGCGTAGACGCGCGGCTTCGCCGGGATCGCCTTGTCGCCGTAGAGCGCGACGGCCTGCGAGCGCGCCGCCTGGACGGCCTGAGCGCTGAGGTTCGTCGAGTCGGTACGCATATAGGTGATGAATCCGCGCTCGTACAGGCTCTGTGCCACGCTCATCGCTACCTTCGCCGTCATTCCGAGCTTGCGGCCCGCCTCCTGCTGCAGCGTCGAGGTCGTGAACGGCGCATAGGGACGGCGGGTGCCGGGCTTGGCCTCGACCTTCTGCACCGTCGCGGAGCCGACGGCGTCGACGGCCGCGGCGAGCGCCGCGGCATCGGCCTCACTCAGCACGACGACGGCGCGGGTGAGCTCACCCTGGTCGTTGAAGTCGCGGCCGGAAGCGAGGTTCGCGCCGTCGATGCGGGCGAGGCGGATCGAGAACGCGGATCCGCTGCGCTCGGCGACCGAGACGATCGAGCAATAGCTCGCGGAGACGAACGCCATGCGCTCGCGCTCGCGGTCGACGACCATGCGGGTCGCGGCCGACTGCACGCGGCCGGCGCTGAGCGCCTGCCCGCTCGCACCGGATCCGACCTTGCGCCACAGCACCGGCGAGACGTCCCAGCCGTAGAGCCGGTCGAGCACGCGACGCGTCTCCTGCGCGTCGACGAGCGACGTGTCGAGCTCGCGCGTGTCGCTCACGGCCTTCTGGATCGCGTCCTTCGTGATCTCGTGGAACACCATGCGCTTGACCGGGACCTTCGGCTTCAGCGTCTCGAGGAGGTGCCATGCGATGGCCTCGCCCTCGCGGTCGCCATCGGTCGCGAGCACGAGTTCGCTCGCTCCCTTCAGCGCACGGCGCAGCTCGGTGACCGTCTTGGTCTTGCGATCGCTGACCACGTAATAAGGAGTGAACCCGTGGTCGACGTCGATCGAGTACTTGCCGAACGCGGCGCGGTCCTTCTCGGGGATGTCGCGCTTGTCGGCGAGGTCGCGAATGTGTCCGACCGAGCTGAGTACCTCGTAGCCATCGCCCAGATAGCCCTGAATCGAGCGCATCTTCGTGGGCGACTCGACGATGACGAGCTTCTTTCCGTCTGCCAAAGCGGGTCCTTTCTTCGATGCACACCATACACACCAGATACTGTGCGTCGTATTCCGAGAACCCTATAGGGGCGGCCCGGCCCGCGCGACGGCGGTGACGGCGATCGCGCCGAAGCGCGTCCGGATCGCAATCGTCGCGACGAGGCCATCGATCTCGCACGAGGTCACGTCGGCGCCCTGCGCCGCCGCCACGCGCCCGGAGCGCTCGCAGGGTTCGCCCGCCGAGAATCCCGCGAGGGTCTCGGCTGCGGCGAGCGCCGCGGCGTCGGCAATGCCGGAGGCGCGCTGGCTCTCGGCGGCCGCGGCACCGACGCCGACGAGCCCGATCGCTGCGATGCCGACGGCGCAGACGATGCCGGCGGTCGCGATCGAGGCCCCCATGTCAGAGACCCCCGTCGAGGGCGCAGCTCTCGGCCCAGACCGGCACCGCGAACACGGCGATGCGTACCTCCGTGCTCGCGGTCACGCACACGAGATCGCCGTCGGATCCGATCGCCGCACGCGCGCCCGACACCGCCGCTCCCACGATGCCGGCGGCGCGGGACGCCTCGCCGCGAGCCGCGAGCCGGGCCGCGTCTGCGGCGGCGTCCTGCAACCGCACCTTCACGGATCCGGCGCCCAGCGTCCCGATCGCGAGGGCGATGAGGACGACGACGGCAGGGACCGCGACCGCGAACTCCGCCGAGACGGAGCCGCGATCGCGGGCATCGGTGCCGATCACGGCGCCCGGAGCGCCGATTCGATGAGGTTCTGGAGCAGCGACTGCACCGCCCCGGAGCGCATCACCGCGACCAGCACGCCCGCGATGGCGACCGCCGCGAGCGTCACGATGGCGTACTCCGCGGTCGATGCGCCGGTCTCGTCGTTCCAGAGATCGGTCATGATCATGTCCTTTCGTGAGGGATGGATGTTTCATGCTGTTCACCGGCCTATCCGGCGAACGTCGGGAGCGGCGTCGACGTGATGATGCTGATGAGCATCGGCGCGACGCCGAGCAGGAGGAAGGCGGGCAGCGTGCACACGCCCATGGGGATGAGCAGACGCGTGCCGAGCTTCGCGCCGCGCATTCGCCCGTCGGCGCGCGCGAGCGATCGGGCGCGTTTCGCCGACGCCTGGAGGAGTTCGACGGCGGGTACGCCGGCGGCGTGCGAGAGCTCAAGAACGCGGTCGGCGTCGGCGGATCCCCGGGTCGCGCTCGGCGTGTACTCGTCGCACAACGCGAGCACCTGACGGGCGCGACGCACCGAAACGCCGCCCGAGAGCGCCGCGGCGAGGAGCTCTTCGTGCATGCCCGGTGTTCCCGGGTCCGGCTGGGCGGCGCGCACGAGGCGCTTCGTCCAACCCCGCGCGAGCACGATCAGTGCGACGCCGACGACGAGGCAGGCAAGCCCCGCCGCGGTGCGGAAGAGGACCCCGATCGTGTCGAGGCCGAGGCCCGCGCCGATGACGAGCCCGAGAAGCGGAAGCCACATCATGAGCCGCGCCGAGGCGATGGGCTCCGCGAGCGCCACGCGCACGTCCGCGCGCAGCTCGACGTCGTCGCTCACCGAGTCGGCGACTGCCCGAAGGGTATCGGCGAGCGGTGCGCCGACGGTCTCGGCGACCGACCAGGCCGCCGCCACATCGCCCCAGCTCTCGTCGCCCGTGCGCGCCGACTGGACAGCGATCGCATCGGGCACCGCCTCGCCCCGGTCGATCAGCCGCACCACGTGCACGGCGTGGTCGTCTCCGCTTTCGGCGAGGTGTCGCCACGATGACGTGGGCCCGCCTCCGGCCGAGAGCAGCACGGCGAGCGAGAGCAGCGTCCCCGACGGATCCGCGCCGATCGCCTTCTGCCTCACCATGGCCGCACCTGCTCGATCTCGAGCCGCCCGCCCTCCTGGCGGAACTCCCCCACCGCGACGAGCCGGCGTTCGCCTGCCGCATCGCGCGCGAGGTGCAGCACGACGTCGAAGGCGCTCGCCGCCTGGCGCGCAACGGCGTGGTCGTCCCACCCCGCGAGAGCTCCGAGCGCCTCGAGTCGCGCCGGGACGTCGGCGAGCCCGTTCGCGTGCAGCGTGCCCGCGCCGCCGTCGTGGCCCGTGTTGAGCGCCGTGAGCAGGTCTCGGATCTCCTCGCCCCGGCACTCACCCACGATGATGCGATCGGGTCGCATGCGCAGGCTCTCGCGCACGAGCCGGGCGAGCCCAATCGCCCCGGCACCCTCGCGGTTCGCCTGCCGCGCCTCGAGGCTGATGTGATGCGGATGGTTCAGGCGTAGCTCGGCGACGTCCTCGATCGTGATGATGCGCTCATGCCGCGGCGCCGCTCCAAGGAGGGCGGACAGCAGCGTCGTCTTGCCGCACCCGGCGCCGCCCGTGACGAGGATGTTCGCGCGCCGCGCGACGAGGGATCCGAGCCATTCGCGGGCCGCGGCGGGGAACGCGCCGCCCTCGCGGAGCCCGTCGAGGTCGACGTCGGCGAGCCGCGGCACACGGATCGAGATCGCCGTGCCGCCCGTCGCGATCGGAGAGAGGGCGACATGCACGCGGGCGCCGCCCGGCATGCGGACGTCGACGAGGGGAGACGAGTCGTCGACATGGCGTCCGCCGAAGCCGACGAGATCGGTCGCGAGGTCGTGCACCTCCCGTTCCGAGGCTCGCCATTCGGCGACCCTCTCGGCACCGGATCCGCGGTCGACGAACAGTCCGGCGGATCCGTTGACGAAGATGTCGGTCACTGCGTCGTCCGCCACATAGGGCGCCAGCGGTCCGAACGCCTCGGCGTCGCGGAGGCGCCGCGGGGCTCTTCCGGCGCCGGGCGCAGCCGGATCACTCGCGGAGCTTCTGCCCCCGTGGCGGCTGACGACGAATGGATCGGACATGTCGGCGACGGTACGCAGTCGTGCGGATCGGGCGCTCGCGGGTCCGCGCCGCCGTCAGATAACTCGCCCGGTTCGGCGCCTGTGGACACGCTGCCCGGCCCGCCGACACGCCCGCCTGACCAGGACCGCTCGACGTTCGTCGCAGAAACGGCGTAACGTCTTCCCCGGCAGGGTCGCCCGGCGATCCTGGACCGCATTACGTACGCCGCAAAGGAGCGCCCTATGTCACAGTCGATCGACCATCTCGCAAGCGAAGAGTCCCGCCACTTTGCCCCGTCGCCCGAGTTCGCCGCGAACGCCGTCGCGAGCGCGGATCTCTACGACGCCGCCGCGTCCGACCGCGAGGGCTTCTGGGCCGAGCAGTCGCGCGAGCTCCTCACGTGGGCGACGCCATTCACCCGTGTGCTCGACTGGTCGAACCCTCCCTTCGCGAAGTGGTTCGACGACGGCGAGCTGAACGTTGCATATAACTGTCTCGACCGTCACGTCGAGGCCGGCCATGGCGACCGCGTCGCGTTTCACTTCGAGGGCGAGCCGGGCGACACCCGCACCATCACCTACGCGAGCCTCACAGAGGAGGTCAAGCGCGTCGCGAACGTTCTGACGGAGTGGGGCATCGAGCGCGGCGACCGCGTCGCGATCTACATGCCGATGATCCCCGAGGCGATCACGGCGATTCTCGCCGTCGCCCGCCTGGGCGCCGCGCACTCGGTCGTCTTCGGCGGTTTCAGCGCGGACAGCCTGCGATCACGCATCGACGACGCGGGCGCCAAGCTCGTCATCACCGCCGACGGCGGTTACCGCAAGGGTCGCGCCACGGCGCTCAAGCCGGCCGTCGACCAGGCGCTCGCCGACCGCGGATCCGGCGAGCAGGCGACCGTCGAGCGCGTGCTCGTCGTGCGTCGCACCGGCCAGGACGTCGACTGGAACGACGAGCGCGACGTGTGGTGGGACGACGTGGTGCCGCAGGCCAGCGCCGAGCACACCGCCTCGGCCTTCCCCGCCGAGAACCCCCTGTTCATCCTCTACACCTCCGGCACCACCGGAAACCCGAAGGGGATCCTGCACACGTCCGGTGGCTACCTCACGCAGGCCGCGTTCACGCACAAGAACATCTTCGACCTGCACCCCGAGACCGACGTCTACTGGTGCACGGCCGACATCGGCTGGATCACCGGCCACAGCTATGCCGTCTACGGCCCGCTCGCGAACGGCGCCACGCAGGTGCTCTACGAGGGCACGCCGGAGCACCCGGAGCCGGGACGATGGTGGGACATCATCGAGAAGTACGGCGTCAGCATCTTCTACACCGCGCCCACCGCCGTGCGCAGCTTCATGAAGCAGGGTCGCGAGATCCCGCAGAAGCGCGATCTCTCGTCGCTGCGCCTCCTCGGATCCGTCGGCGAACCGATCAACCCCGAGGCGTGGATGTGGTTCCGCGAGGTCGTCGGCGCAGGGGTCGCGCCCATCGTCGACACCTGGTGGCAGACCGAGACCGGCGCCATCATGATCTCGGCGCTGCCGGGTGTGACGACGCTCAAGCCCGGATCCGCCCAGGTTCCCCAGCCCGGCATCTCGATCGATGTCGTCGACGAGAAGGGCGAGTCGGTCGGCAACGACGCGGGCGGCCTGCTCGTCGTCACCGAGCCGTGGCCGAGCATGCTGCGCGGTATCTGGGGCGACCCCGAGCGCTTCGTCGACACCTATTGGAAGATGTTCGCCGACAAGGGCTTCTACTTCGCGGGCGACGGAGCGCGCCGCGACGAGGACGGCGACATCTGGCTGCTCGGCCGCGTCGACGACGTCATGAACGTCTCGGGCCACCGGCTGTCCACCGCCGAGATCGAGTCGGCGCTCGTCGCTCACGAGGCAACCGCCGAGGCGGCCGTCGTCGGCGCCTCGGACGAGATGACGGGCGAGGCCGTCGTCGCCTTCGTGATCCTCAAGGAGAGCTTCCTCAAGGCGCACGGAGCCGAGGGCCTCGCCGAGCAGCTGCGCCTCTGGGTCGGCCAACAGATCGGCCCCATCGCCCGCCCCCGCGACGTGTTCATCGTCAGCGAGCTGCCGAAGACCCGCTCCGGCAAGATCATGCGGCGCCTGCTGCGCGACGTCGCCGAGGGCCGCGAGGTCGGCGACACCCAGACCCTCGCGGACACGATGGTGATGTCGACGATCGCCAAGCAGGTCAAGTGACCGAGGGTGGCCGCGGGCGGATCCGCGGCCACCCCTCGAGTGAGGCTGTCGCCTACGGCGCAACGGGATAGTGCGAGGCGACGGCGATACGGTTCCAGGCGTTGATCTCGACCGCGAGCCACGTGATCGCGGAGATCTGCTGTTCCGTCAGGTGATCGGCGGGCGAGACGACGTGGTGCGGGACGCGGCCGTGATCGCTCTGCAGCGTGATGTCCTCCGCGATCTGCAGTGCGGCACGCTCCGCGTCGCTGAAGTACTGCGATTCCCACCACGCTGCAACGACGGCGAGGCGGTCGGTGCTCTCGCCCGCGCCGATCGCATCCCGGGTGTGCATCCGCAGGCAGAACGCGCATCCGTTCAGTTGCGAAGCACGGATCTTCACGAGTTCGACGAGCAGCGGATCCAGATCCGCTCCGGCCGTGATCTGGGCGACCTCGGCGCTCAGCGCCATCACGGCCTTGTACGCTGCCGGATGCGTCTTGCTGATGTTGACGGTCATTATGTCCTCTCCTGCGCGCCCGCGCGGCGCGCTCCTGACCGTCTGACGACACGACGTCTAAGAGTGTGAGGTCTCCCGCCACATTCGAAGTTTCTCCGGGTTGGAGACCATCCGGAGCGCGTGGATCCGTGCATCCCGGACGTCCACGGTGACCACGCTGTGCACCCGGTCGCTCTCCCACAGGACGAATCCCAGCCCGTCCGCGGTCTCCTGCGCGGCGAGCGCGAACGCCGGATTCTTGGCGAGCACTCCGAGCAGGAAACGTGCGACGCGATCTGCCCCCTCGACGGGGCGACGGGCCGCGCGCACGATGCCGCCGCCGTCCGAGCGCAGCACGACCCGCGGATCCAGCACCTCGATGAGATCGCGGATGTCGCCTCCGTCCACCGCCTTCGCGAACGCCCGAACAACGCGGTCGTGCTCCGCCCGAGGGACCATCTCCGCTCGTACCGCACGGACCCTCTTGCGTGCTTCGGACGCGAGCTTCCGGCATGCGGCGGGCGTCCGCCCGACAGCCTCAGCGATCTCCGCGAACGTCCACGCGAACGCGTCGTGCAGGATGAAGACGACCCGCTCCGCGGGCGTCATCTGCTCCAGCACGACGAGAAGAGCGGTACTGACGCCGTCGTCGAGGGTGACCCGATCGAGCGGATCCGCCGCGACTCGCGGCAACGTATCGGCGGGGATCGGCTCGGGCAGCCACGGCCCCACGTACAGTTCGCGTCGAAGCCGCGCCGAGCCGAGCACGTCGAGGCAGATCCGGCTCACGGTGCGCGTCAGCCACGCCACGGGCACCTGAATGGCGGCGCGTTCCTCATCGGTGAGCCGATACCACCGCACGTAGGCCTCCTGCACGGCGTCCTCGGCCGCGGCGGTCGTGCCGAGCATGCGGAAGGCCACCGACATCAAGTGTCGGCGCTCGCTGACGTGTTCATCGTTCATCCGAGAGTCCTCTCCTCGTCCATCTGACGAGGAAGCGGCATGCCGTGTGAGGTCTGCGCTCCGGGCCGTCTCGCGGCCCGGAGCGGCACGCATCACGCGAAGGTGAACGCGACCTCGACCTCGACGGGGCTGTCGAGGGGCAGGACGGGAACTCCGACCGCGGAACGGCTGTGGGCGCCCGCATCGCCGAAGATCTCGCCGAGCAGGTTGCTCGTGCCGTTGATGACACCCGGCTGGCCCGTGAATGACGGCGCGGAGGAGACGAAACCGGTCACCTTGAAGACGCCGGTGAGCCGGTCGACGCCGCCGACCGCATCGGCCGCCGCCGCAATCGCGTTGAGCGCGCAGATGCGGGCGAGATCCTGAGCGGCCCCGGCGTCGACGTCCGTGCCCACCTTGCCGGTCGCGGGGAGTGCGCCGTCGACGAAGGGAAGCTGGCCGGACGTCCAGACGATGTCGCCGTGGATCTTGGCGGGAATATAGCTGGCGACGGGCGCCGCGACGGCGGGAAGCTCGAGCCCCAGCTCGGCGAGGCGTTGCGCAACGCTCACTGGGCGCCCTCGCCCTCGAACTGCTTGGCCGCCTGAGCCGCATGGGCCAGGCCGGCGTTCTGCTCTCCGCCGCCCGCGGGGCGCTTCAGGTAGGCGACCAGGCCGCCGTCGGCGTTCGGCACGACCTGCACCAGTTCCCACCCCTGCTTGCCCCAGTTGTTCAAGATGGCCGCGGTGTTATGGATCATCAGCGGTGTGGTGAGGTATTCCCAGGTGGTCACGAGTTCTCCCGTCGGTACTGCGATAGATAGAGACGAATCGGCGAATACGCCGGGCGCGCGCGTGGCGCACACAGGGTTTTCCCCTAGCATCAAGCCTATGCCTCATGCGAAAAGGACGTTCGGCGGCGTGCTCGGCGGGTTGTTGGGACTCGTCGGTCTCAGCGCGATTGCCGGAATTCTCGTGACCGCGACCGTCACCCCGGCCATTGCCGTGTCGGGGTATGCCGCCTCCAGCGCGATTTCGCTGTTCGACAGCCTGCCGGGCAATCTGCAGATCGACCGACCGATGGAGCCGACGACGATCTACGCCCAGAAGGGTGACGGCAGCGGCGAGTCGTATCCGCTCGCGACGTTCTACGACCAGAACCGCGAGCCCGTCGAGTACAACCAGGTGTCGCCGTACGTATACGACGCGCTGCTGTCGACAGAGGACCCCCGCTTCTTCGAGCACGGCGGCGTCGACCTGATCGGTACCGGCCGCGCACTGTTGAGCAACGCGGTCTCCGACAGCACCCAGGGTGGTTCGTCGATCAGCCAGCAGTACGTCAAGGGTGTGCAGTTGCAGGTCTGCGAGCGCACCGCGACGACCGAGGAAGAACTCGCCGATTGCGCGAACAAGGCATCGACGGCAGATGGCACCGCCGGTTACCAGCGCAAGCTGCAGGAGATGCGTTACGCCATCGCGATCGAACAGGAATACTCGAAGGAACAGATCCTCATCGGGTACCTGAACCTTGTGAACTTCGGAGGCTCGACCTACGGCATCGAGGCCGCCGCGCAGTATTACTTCGACACGACTGCGAAGGATCTGACGCTCAATCAGGCGGCAACGCTGGTCGGCATCATCAACAACCCCAATACTCTGCGCCTCGATTATCCCGACAGTGAGACGAACGGCAAGGACAACGGTTATGCCGCCGCGACGAAGCGCCGGGATCAGGTGCTCGGCCGTATGCTCACCGAGGGCACGATCTCTCAGAAGCAACACGACGAGGCCGTCGAGCAGGCGGTCGACCCGCGCATCACGCAGCGTGTGAAGGGTTGCAGTGCGGCAGCCGGATCCGCGTACTTCTGCCAGTACGTGATGAACTCGGTCCTCTCCGACGAACGCTATAATGAGGCCTTCGGGGAGGACACCGCTGATCGCCAGGACCTGCTCTACCGAGGTGGCCTTGAGATCTACACAACGCTGGATAACGGCCTGCAGTACGAGGCGCAGCAAGCGATGCAGAACCAGGTTCCTCAGTATCGAGACGGGATGGACCTGGGCGCCGCCACTGTCCAGTTGGACACTCACACCGGAAACATCCTCTCTCTCGCACAGAACACACGCTTCGTCGAGACCCAGACGGATGCTCCCGGCGAAACATCTCTCATCTATGCCGCGAACAACGCGTATGGCGGCGGTATCGGCTTCCCAGCGGGTTCCACGTACAAGATATTCACGGTCATCGACTGGCTGAAACAGGGGCGTAGCGCCAACGAATACCTTGATGGACGTGCATTCCAGCCCCGCACCTTCACGTGTGACGGACAATTCAGCGAGACCAAGACGCACAAGAACACCGACAACTTCAACCAAGTCGGCGGCAGCGTCAACTCGGTTCGCAACTTCGTGGGCCAGTCGCTCAACACGGGCTTCTATGCGATGGCATCGCAACTCGACGTTTGCGAGATCCACGAACTCGCCGACTCCATGGGCGTCAAGCTCGGCTCCGGGGATCCGATCATGTCGATGCCCGGCCATGCAGGCCCATTCAGTGTGGTCGGATCGGCAAATATTGCACCGATGGATATGGCGACGGCTTACGCAACGGTCGCGAACGGCGGCGTGCGTTGCGAGCCCACCGCGATCGTGCGCGTGGTCTCCCCGGATGGCAAAGAGCTACCGATGCCGGACACGAAGTGCGAACGAGTTCTCGACGAAAACGTCGCTGCGACCACGGCGTACACAATGTCCCGAGTGATGGAGCCCGGTCAGACCGGTGCCCTCGCGAATGTCGGTGACGGCATCCCGACCTTCGGCAAGACCGGTACACACGAGAACATCCACACGTGGATGATCCAGACCTCGACGAATGTCACATCCGCCGCTTGGATCGGCAATGCTACGGGGGGCACGCTCGGCGGGCAGGGCGACATGTTCGCTGCCGGCCTGCAGAACATCCGCTACTCGCTGTCGAAGGCGCTTCAGAGCGCCGCAAACGTCAAGTACGGCGGCGAGGGCTTCCCCGAACCGGATCCCAACCTGGTCAAGGTGACGAGGCACCCCGTGCCGAACGTCGTCGGGATGTCAGTCGATCAGGCAACGCAAACGCTGCGAGACAAGGGCTTCCAAGTGCGCGTTGATCCCAACCCGGTTCACGGAGACCAGGAGGAGGGACTCGTCGAGACGTCGAACCCGTCTGGCGAAGCGCCCGCCGGGAGCCAGATCACTCTGCAGGTGTCCGACGGCAAGGGTTCGATACAGGTCCCCAAGGTCGAGGGAATGAACCTCGCGAAGGCATCCGATGCGATGTGGGCCGCGAATATTAACCTTTATCTCTCATGCGTTGAGTCGAAGGACGCTCCCGCGGAGGGAAAGGTGATTAAAGTCGATCCTCCCGCCGGGACATACGTGCATGAGGACGACAAGGTCGTCGTGACGCACGAGTCCAAGAAGTGCGGTAAGGACTAGTGCCTCGCGGCACCGGCGCCGCCCTGAGCGCGCTCGCGGCGGTCGGTGCCGCGAGCGCCGTCTGGGGCATCGGCATCGAGCGGCACCTGTACACGGTGCGACACCACACGGTGCGCGTCCTGCCGAAGGGCGCCGCTCCGATCCGGATCCTGCACCTGAGCGATATGCATCTCGCACCGTGGCAGAGCCGGCGCCGCGCGTGGATCAATCACCTCGCATCGCTGCGCCCCGACATCGTCATCGACACGGGCGATCACTTCGGGCACGCCGATTCGCTCCCCGCGATCCGATCGGCCCTCGGCTCGTTCGTGGGCACGACGGGCGTCTACGTGCACGGGTCCAATGACCTGTGGTCACCGAAGCCGCGCAATCCGCTGCGCTACTTCCTCGGCCCGTCCAAGGCCCCGCATCAGGTGCCGCCGCTCGACACGGAGGGGCTGGACGCCTTCCTCGCAGGCGAGCTCGGCTGGTCGAACCTCGATAACGCCGCCGACACGATCGAGGTGCACGGGCACCGGATCCGTTTCATCGGCACCGACGATCCGCACCTGAAGCTCGACGACTTCGACGCGCTCGACGCCTCGATCTCGGAGCAGCCGGCCGCCGACCTCACGATCGGCGTGACGCACGCCCCGTACCGGCACGTGCTCGACGGTTTCGTGAGCCGCGGATCCGACATCATCCTCGCCGGACACACCCACGGCGGTCAGGTGCGCGTGCCGTTCTACGGCGCGCTCGTGTCGAACTGCGATCTCCCGGTGAAACAGGCCCGCGGACTCTCGGAGTGGTCCGGCGTCCCGCTCAACGTGAGCGCCGGCATCGGCCACTCGATCTACTCCCCCGTGCGATTCTGCTGCCGCCCCGAGGTATCGCTCATCACGCTCGCTCCCAAGCGCTGAGCGCTACCTGTCCTCGAGCTCGCGGCGGATGTCGTCGAGGTTGAGGTCGGCCTGTTCGAGCAGAGCCGCCGTCAGAGCGAAGCGCCGGTTCACATCGGCGCTCGGAGCATCGTGCTGCGGCTTGTATCGGAAGTCGTGCTCGACCTCAGCCCAGACGTGTTCAAGCATCGTGCGGATCTGCACCTCGACCGGGATACCCGCCTCGAACTCTCCGCCGACGCCGTCGCCGCGGGTGTGGGAGACGAACTGCACGCTGCGGTACCCGAAGCTCGCGTCGCTCAGCAGCTCGCCCTTGTCGATGTACGACTCCTCTGCGACGTCGAAGAGGCGCCGCGTCATCTTCTCGACCTGTGGGATGTCGCTGCGGAAGAACGTCATGATGCGCAGACCCACCATGTCGAGAACGGGACGCGACGGATCCCGGCGCACCTTCTGCTCGAAGGATCCGCGCTTCTTCACACGCGCCTCGACGCGAAAGTCGAGCACACCCCACTGACGCAGGTGAGAGGGGATCTCGACCTCGAACGCATCGCGCAGCCTGCGGTATTCGACAAGGTTTCGGTCGTAATCGCGAAGTGCGTCTTTGACCTGCGCCTCGATGTCCATGGCTCCAGGGTAGGCCACCGCTTGGCGTGTGCCCTGGACCTCGCGCTCTTTTCGGATCGCAACGTTGTCGCCGCCGGACCGTGTGAACCGCAGACGCGGACATCCCCCGCTCCGCGGACAACGATGCGACACTGATCCGCAGTTCGGGGTCATTTCCGCGGCTACGGATCGCGGTTCTGGAGAGTTACAGCCCCAGTAGCCCCAGGTACCACCCCGACACCGCGGGCCCCGCGACGAGGCCCACCGCCATGCCCAGCAGCATCCACGGGCCGAACGGGATCGCGGTCTTGCGGGATCCGCCGCGGACCGCGATCAGGATCAGCCCACCGCACGCGCCCAGCACGAAAGCCGCGAAGGCACCGACGAGGAGCGCACCCCAGCCGATCCAGCCGAGCGCGGTGCCCACGAGAGCGGCGAGCTTGACGTCCCCCATCCCCATACCGCGAGGCGAGATGAGCGCGATCGCGAGGTAGAACGCGAAGAGCGCGGCGCCCGCGGCGACGGCCCGGAGCAGCGAGCCCCACTCACCCGTCACGGCCAGAAGGGCGACGAAGACCGGCAGCGCGGGCAACACGATCGCGTTCGGCAGCCGTCGATGGGAGATGTCGATGAGCGTCAGCACAACGGCCACGAACGCGAGCGCCAGGAAGGCGGGCAGATCGGCCGCATACCCGCGCCACCACGCCGTCAGTGCGAAGGCTCCCGCCATGCCGATCTCGACGAGCGGGTAACGCCACGAGATGGGTGCCCGGCACGAACCGCACGCGCCGCGCAGGAGCACGAACGACAGCACGGGCACGTTCTGCCACCAGCGGATCCGCGCCCCGCACCGCGGGCAGGCGCTCGGCGGGGACACGACCGATTCACCGCGCGGTACGCGCCAGACGACGACGTTCGCGAAGGATCCGAGAAGCAGGCCGGCGAGCGCCGCAAGCCCGACGATCACAGCGTGAGGCCGCAGGCCGTCGTGGCGTGCTCGGTGATCCTCTCCGAGGCGGTCTGCACCGCCACGGCGTCGAGGTCGGTCGCGCCCAGCTCGTCAAGGTCGCCGTTCGCCTGGATCAGCACGTCGACGAGCGACCAGACGTCGCCCCACGACTCCTGTACTTCTGGCGGCGCGAGCGCCTGCACCTCGTCGAAGAAGGCGGTGACGGTCGCGACGTACTCCTCGTCGCTCGGATCGATGTCGGTCGGGAAGATGCTCTCCCCCGCGTCGGAGGTCGACCGCAGCATCGCGCAATAAAGCTCTTCGTCGGGTTCGATCTTGTCGACGTCGCCGGGTCGGATCGGTGAGCCCGCGCCCGCGACGCCGTTGTCCCACCAGCGATCGATGTCAGGGCCGGGATCCGCGGGCGTGCAGCCGGTCAGGAGGAGCGCCACGGCGATGAGCGCGACGAGAGCCTTACGCATCCGGCATCACCCAGATACCGCCGCTGATCGTCGCGACGACGTCTCCGTCGAGGTTGCCGTCCTGTTGTCCGTCGAGGGGGTGGGCTTCGACGCTCGTCACGAGGATTGCGCGCGCCTCGGTGCGCTGCAGCTGGTCGAGGAAGTTCTGCACTCGATCGATTCCGCCGCGCACCGTGAACGACACGGGCACGCGGTAGGTCGCCGCGTTCTGCGCGTCGTCGATCTCCTCGGGGTTTCCCGTCGAGAAGCGCGTGAGGCTGACGCTCTGCTGGTCGGCATAGCTCTCGAGCAGGTCGCCGAACTCCGCTGTCTCCGGTTCGTGTGGGATCTGCTTCAGCGCCGCGGCATGCTCGATCTCGTGGCGCTCGCGCTCGCCCTCGGCCTTCACGAGTACGGCGTTTCGTGCCGACGCGGTGTCGTTCTGTGTCTCAACGTCGGCAATCTGAGCGCGCATATCGGTGATCGAGGCCAGCACGGGCGAGGCGACGAGCAGCCAGCCGAGCACCAGAATCACGGCGCCGGCGACGACACCGCCCAGCGTCCACAGGCGGGCCTTGTCTCGTTCGACGCTCATGAGTTCTCCCCCGCGTAGCGCAGGCTTCGCGCCTGTTCGGTGATGGTCACTCGCATGGTGAAGGCGTTGCCGCGCGCATCGTCGAGCGTGCGCGTCGATACGACGTACGGCAGCCGCAGACCCGCGACTTCTTCGAGCTTCGCGCTGTACGCGAGGATCTCGCTCTGAGTGCGGCCCGTGCCGGTGATCTCGATCTGGCCGATCGCGATCTCGCCGGACGCGTCCAGCGCGGCGCTCGCGCCGCCGGGTGCGCTCGATTCGGCGCCGTCCGCGCCCGGTATCGAGAAGTTCAGTCCCGTCAGGGTGGATCCGTCGGGCAGTGCTGCGCGCAGCCCGCGAGTGAGCTCCGCGGGTGCGACATCGTCGCCGAGTAGATCCGCGAGACGCTGCTCGACAAGGCGGGTCTGGTCAAGGATCCCGGCGATCTCGGCGTGCGTGCGCTGCTCCGCGAGCAGCTCCTGCTGAGTATCGAGCCGCGAATCGAGCCGGTCCTCCAGCACCTGCTGATAGGCCGTGAGCCCGCCGAAGGCCACGCCGACGGCGACGAGGGCGCCTACGACGAGCATGATGGATCCGCGACGCCGCCCCTGCATCGATCGGCGGTCTTTCACGCGCTGCGGAAGCAGGTTGACGCGCGGCTGCATCGGGGCGGGCTCCGCGATGACCGGCTCGGTCAGCGGCTGGGTGAGGGCGTCGTCAAACGACATTCGCGGCCTCCTTCGTCAGCCCGACGGCGACCGCCGCGTGCGGGGCGAACAGTGCACGCTCGGAGTCAAAGCGGCGCTCGGCGAACAGCATCATCGGATCCCCCGCGTCGACGGTCAGATCGAGCGTCGTCGCGAGCGCGGTGCGGATGCCGCCGAGGCTGGATCCGCCGCCGACGATGCGCATGCTGCCAACGGAGGTACCGGGATGCGAGGAACGGAAGTAGTCGAGCGAGCTGCGGATCTCGCTCATGAGCGGGCGCAGCGCGTCGTGGCAGACGTCGGCGACATCTCCCGGGGTGTCGAGGCTCGCGCGTCGCTTGCGTTCCTCCGCCTCCGCGTGGGAGATGCCGAGGCGCTCGGAGATCGCGGCCGTGATGTCGTCGGCTCCGCGGGCGAGTACGCGCACGAGCTGCGGCGAACCGCCGTGTTCGACGAGCAGGGTCGTGGTCGAGGCGCCGAGGTCGAGCGTCACGCACGCCGCCGCCGTGGGAGAGGCCGGCGGCAGCGACCGGAGCGCCGCGAAGGCGGCGAAGTCGACGGATTCGACCGCGACACCGGCTTTCTCGACGGCCGCGACGAGGCCCGCGACAACGTCGGCTGGCATGCCGACGAGCAGGCCCGTGACCTGCCCGCCCTCGGGTGCCGAGGTCGGCGCGAAGTCGAGCACGGCGCGTTCGATCGGGATCGGCAGCACGTCGCGCGCAAGATGCGGCAATGCGCCCTCGCGCTCCTTTCGCGAGAGGTGCGGCATGCTGATCTCGCGCACGACCGCCTGCGCGCTCGTCGCGGCGAGCGCGGCGCGACGCCCATGGATCTTCGCGCTGCGAAACGCCTGCTTGAGAGCCTTCACGACGGCGTCTTCGTCATGGACGACGCCCGCACGCACGGCACCGCCGGGCAGAGCCTCCTGCGCGTAGCGTTTGAGGATCCGGTCGCCGCCACGGGCCGTCTGCACGTCGACGACGCGCACGCCGGCGGATCCGACATCGATGCCGATCATTCGTTTCCTTCTTCGTTCAGGATCTCGGAGGTGCCGACCAGGGTCCATGCACCGACATGGGTGCGACCATCGGACGGGACGAACGGGAACTGCTTGGTGGGGAGGGTGGAGTCGTAGGTGTAGTCGAGGGCATAGCCGGAACGGGGGCGCGTGTGCTGGTCGCGGGTGATCGCCCACTCGACACCCATCGCGCCGCGATGCTCCTGATAGACGGCGCCGTTGAGGTGCAGGGTGCCGAGGTCGGTGCCCTTGTCGTGGTTCGCGAGCGCGAAGGACCCGCCGAGGGCGTAGATCGCGGCGTCGATCTGCCGGTCGCCACTCGCGAGGTCGTGATACTGCCGGCTGGGGTGGTTCGGATCGTCGATGCTGAGGATGTCGAACAGTCCGGTGAGATCGTTCGGGCAGAAGCCGGCGCTGGTCGCGGTGATCTTGTCGTTGTTCGCCGAAGTGCACGCGACCGGGTGGTAGACCGAGACATCGCGGTTGGCGACGAGCGCGAGCGCATCGCCCGATGTGAACGTATCGGGGTCGGTGTCGCCCTCAATCACGTGGGTGTTTGCCTGCGTCAGGTCGCCCATCACGACGATGTCGTTCTCGGCGACGATGCTAAGGGATCCGTCGAGTTCGCCATCGATGTATACATCGCCGGCCGCGGGATCGTAGGCGGCGCGGTCGCCCGGGAGAGGGAAGGCACGGACGGGGGTGACGCGCTTGCCGGAGCGGAGATTTTGCTGGTCGATGTCGGCCGAGAAGATATCGATGTCGCCCGCCGCTCCCGGTTCGGTCGGGTCGGTTTCGTCGTCGACGCCGCGGATGCACTCGTCGCTTGCGCACTCGAGGCGTGCGAAGGTGGCAGTGGCTTTTTCACCGTCGTTAACGTAGGCGACTTCTTCAAGATGAGATTCGGTCTCGTCGTTAATGACGTGCTCGATCGCGGGGTCCTCGGATTCGGCAACCGGTTCCTTCGTCGACGACTCGATGTGCCACGAATAGGCGATGGCCTCGCTACCGGCTGCTTCGTCATCGATCGTGACGCGCACGATCGGGGCGTCGGGCTCGAACTCGAAGTCAAGATCGTCACGGTCTGCTAGGAGCTCGCTAAGCGCCTCTCGGATCGCCTTGTCGGTCTGAGCTTCGAGCGGTGTAGCCGAGTCTTGAGCCGTATCGAGCTTTTCGATGAGGGCGTTCGAGAAGTCGCCCACGTTGGTCGCGAAAAGGCCCTCGAACTCGCTCCGCGCATCTGCGATCGGGTGCTCGTCCGCGTCCGGGGCGTCGTCGGGCAGGCCTGGAACGGCCTCGTAGAGAACGTAAACCGGGTCTTGGTATACGAGGTCGCCCTGCTGTCCCCGCGCGAAGAAGAGCGAGTTCTGTTCGTCGCGACGGTCCGTCTCGCTCTGCGGCGCGGTGGGGGTGTCGAAAACCTGATTGGGGTCGTAATCTTCGGCGTTATTCACGAGGATCGTCGCGCCGCCCGCGACTGGCACGCGCGCATCGAGCACACTCGGCTGATCGCCGATCGTCGGGCCCTCTTCGTCCCGATTGTCGGGCGCCGAGGTGTAGCACGCGCCCTCCCCCGCCGGCGTGCCGGGGCTCGTGATGACAAGGTCGGATCCCTCGACGCGCACTCGAGTCGCACCCGTGTAGGTGCAGGTTGGCGAAGTCGGCGCCTGCCACAGCGGCAACGCGACGTTTGTCGGTGCGCGTTGCGGTACCGACGATCCGACCGCAGGCGCGCTGTCCGGCAGCGGGGCGAAGGGGCGATAGCGGCGGCTACCGTTGGCCGCGGGCGAGTCTTCTTCCGACCACTCCGTCCACACCTTGCCGTCGAATTGTGGGCCCGATCCATCGCGGTCGACGCTGCTCGAGATCAGCAGGGCGTCTTTCGAGTAGACGTCGCCCGTCATGTGGCTATCGGCCGAGAACATGACCTCACACGCGCCGCCGCGCGTCTTCGCCGCGCCGCCAACGGATCCGGTTTCTCCCCAGTCGACGATCGTGTCGCCGAATGCCTGCGAGGCGTTGCGCGTATGGCGGCCGTCTACCCCGTCGTTGTCGTACCAGAGCGCGTCGCACACCGACGAGTTCGGGAATTCGCTCCCCGCATATGCCCTCGCGCCATCCCATTCGACGTCGCTCCCGCCAACATTCCACTCGGTGCCATGGTCAAAAGCAATCGTGCGTGGCGGGTTCTGGGCGTTAATCAACCGGGCCGACTGCGTCTCGTAGGTCGAGTAGTAGAGGAAGTCGCTCAGCTGCGCGCCTGCGACAACATCGGCATAGAGCGTGCGGGTCTGCGGCTTCGCGGATCCGCGCTGATAGGTGCCGACGCTCTTGACGCGCACGTGGCCGTCGGTGGTGTAGCTCGTAGCGTTCAGCACCGTCCACTCGAACGACGATTCGGTGCCGCCGATCGTGCCGTGGCGCGTCTCGCCATCGGTGATCAGTGCGCAGCCCTCGTCATCCGTTTCGAGCGGGCAGGCGCCAGAGATCTGTGCGAGGAAGTCTTGCACGCCGCCCTCGGCCGCGGCGAGCGCGGCCGAACGGTCGACCGCCTGGCTCGCCGGAACGCTCTGCGCGGCTGTGATCGTCGTCGCAGCGACCACGAGGGCGAGCACGATCATCGTCGTGAACAGCACCGTGATGAGCCCCTGGCCGTCATCGTCTCGGAACCGATTACGAAGCATGAGGCGCCTTAAAGCTGTGGGATCCGCCGGCATCGTCGATGACCGTCAGCGACACGTCGACGCGCGAGATCATGGTGCGGTCTGCGGCGCGTTCATCGTCGTTCATCGGCAGGGGCATCGCGTGGCCATCGGTCGAGTAGGCGGTAAAACTGAGGCTCGCAGCCTCGGCGAGGTGGCGGGTGATCGTCGGCTCCTCCGCGTAGCCGTCACCCGTCGGTTCATAGCGGCGTTCGACGAGGCCGCTGTCTTCCACGCGGATCTCGATCTTCGTCGGCGCGGTCGCGGGGCCCGTTGCTTGGCGATTGTTGATCGAGGCGTAGAAGACGATGGACGTTCTATCGATCGCTTCGACCGAAGGTGTTTCGAACTCGTCGAAGGCGGGTGACTCGCGCACCGATAGCAGGTCGCGCCACGATTCGAGCGCGGCGCGCGCCGTCGTCGCGCTCTCGGAACGGTCGATCGCCTCGCTCGAGACCCGGTTCAGCCCCAGGATGAGCGCGAGCGTCATGGCACCCAGCACGATACCGACGGCCATCGCAACGATCAGTTCGGCCGTGGTCAGCCCCTCATCGCGTCGCAGGCGGGAGATCATCCGTCGCTCCCCTGTGCGCATGCAAGGCGGATGTCGAGGTGCACGCTCACCTGCGCGCGCCCCTGCGCGGTAACGCTCACACGGACGTCACGCACGCCGTTCGCGCACGGCTGGCCGTATTCAGGGGTTGCTTCAAGGGCGACGTCGAAGGTGTGGCCGTCGTTCGTGACCTCATCCATCGCGGGGGCCGCCGCGACGTTCGGGCCGAGATCAACGATGCGGTCGAGCTCCGCGTCGGCGATGTGTCCCGCCGCGACGCGCAGATCGGTTGCAGAGGCCGCCCGGGTCGAACTCACGATCGCGAAAGCCGCGGCCGTGGCCACGATCGCGAAAATCGCGATCGACACGACCGCTTCGATGAGGGTGAAGCCCTCGTCATCGCGAAAGCGCATCGGACGTCCTGCGGTAAAGAAACGACGTGCCGGGAAGGGGTGGAGCTCGCCTCCCGGCACGGCGGGGTTTAGGAGGGGTTTACGGTGCGGTGGTGCTGATGTCGTCGGACCAGCTGACAGAGCCGCCGGCTTCACTCTCGTACTCGACGCCGCCGTTTCCTTCAATAGCGCTGTGCTTGCCAGTGATCGTATAGGTCTGTGCGTCTGCCTCAATCTCGAGCGTGACGCCCTTCGAAACGCTGAATCCATAATCGACCGCGTCGTCGTCTGTGGTGGGGAGGCTGGTGCCGTCAAGAGCCGAGTAGTCACCGTTCTCCGCGTAGTACGTCTCCATCACCGGAATCGCGTTGCGCACGTCCGACTCGACGGCCCGCTTCTGCGCGGCTTCGCGCTGGTTGAGGAAGATCGGCACCGCGATCGCGACGAGGATACCGATGATGACGATGACGACGAGCAGCTCGACGAGGGTGAAGCCCTTGTCGTCGCCGCGGAGGCGCTTCATTGCGGGGGTGTTGGACAGCATCATGTCAGGTGCTTTCTTTCAAGGGTTGTGGCGGGGGAAGGAAGAAAAAGTCTTGTTATTCGTTCAGGTGAGGCCCGGGGCGATCCAGGAATCCTCGGCGCCGGGAGTCGTCGTCGCCGCACAGTTCGTCGTCGCGAGGTCGAGCGAAAGTAGATTTCCCGCCGAGTCTGCGGCCGATCCCGTGCCAACGTGAGCCTTGATCAACTCGATGACGTTGATGTCTAGGTTGAGCGCCAGCCCGAGACCGATGTGAAGGCCCGTCGCCGTTCCCTCGGCAGGGTCTGTCTGCGGCCCGACCTCAACGATGAGCCGGATATCCGGGTTGACGAGGTAACCGAGCACGGGCCCCAAAACCGGGATCGCCTCCGGCGCGACTCGTGCTTCGAGATGCAAAAGATCTTCGTCGAGCCGTAGTTCGGCGAGGGCACCGATCAGGTCTTGATCGAACTGGCCCAGGTTGAGCTCGCCAATGTCGATAGGCACGCCCGCGACGGTGACCAGCAGGGCGCCATCGTCGGCGATATCCGCCGAGACGACGGCCGCGCCGTTGCCTGCTTTGAGAAGCTCGAGCCCAGCCACCTCCGCTCGCACGTCGGTCTGTGCTTCTCCGACGATGGTGCACGCGGAGGATGCCGTGACCGCGCCGACGTTGAGCACGTCGAGCCCCAGCAGCCCCAACTCCAGCCCCGCAACACGGGCATTCGCGACAATGTCACGTGAGCCGTCCGGGTTGAGCACTCGGGCGGTGTTTCCTTCGACCGCTCCGACGGAGAGCAGGCCGAGCACACCCAGCCCCAGCGACTGGTAACAGGTGTCGGCGGTGTCTGAACAGTCGAGTGCCGTGCCCTCTGCGGGGAACGCGGAAGGGGCGCCCCATTCGTCGAGGGGTGGAGTCCTGGATTCCAGATCGTTGCCAAGCACAAGCCCCAGCACCGGGTCGATCACCCCCGTACCCAGCTCGTTCACGAGAGCCGTCGGCAGAGTCAGCACCGCGTCGAGCACGGCGTCCAGGCCCAGCAGGTGCAAGAGACGACCGACAACGCCATCCAGCTCGAGAGGCGCCAGGCTCAGTCCACCTCGCGACGCTTCCCATCCTTCTGAGTGCGCGACAGCATCCGCACCCGGTACCGGCCCCGGCTCCTCAGCCGCCACAGCCGGCCCCGCCACCCCCACCAGCATCGCCGCGACGATGACCGGCGCCAGCACCCGCTTCAGAAACTTCTTCACGACGCTCCTCACGAGATCTGGCCGTAGATCGAAAACATGGGCAGATAGAGCGCGATGACCATGCCGCCGGTGACGACGCCGAGCACGACGATCAGCAGGGGCTCGAGCAGCGATGTGAGCGCGTCGGTCGTCGTCTCGACCTCGTCGTCGTAGAACTCGGCGACCTTCTCGAGCATCTGCTCGACCTGTCCGCTGTCCTCGCCCACGCGCAGCATGTGCGCGACCATCGGCGGGAAGACCTTCGTGTGCTGCGCCATCGGGCCCGAGAGCGAATTGCCGTCGCGCACCGAATCGCGCACGAGTGCGATGACGTCCGCGACCCGCTGATTGCCGACCGTCGCAGCGACGACGTCGAGGGCCTCGAGCACCGGAACGCCCGCGCCGAGAAGCATGCTGAGGTTCCGCGAGAAGCGGCTCATCGCGACCTTCTGATTGAGCGGTCCGAAGACCGGCATCCGCAGGGCGAGCGCGTCGAGCGCGCGGCGCTGATCCGGGATCCGCCGTGCGCGCCGGAACAGCACCGCGGCGACGACCACCAGGATCGCAACGACGGGCAGGATCCACCAGAGGTTGTTGCTGAGCGTCACGAGAACCCGCGTCGCGAACGGCAGCTGTCCGCCGAGGTCGGCGAACATGTTCTCGAAGATCGGCACGACGAAGGCGAGCATCACGGTCACGATGACCACCATGATGCCGAGCACCACGGCCGGGTACGTCATCGCGCTGCGCACCTTCTGGCGCAGCTTCTGCTCGTTCTCGAGCACCGTCGCGGCGCGCGCGAGCGCCTGGTCGAGGAAGCCGGCCGTCTCGCCGGCGCGCGCCATGTGGCGCAGGATCGCAGGGAAGACCTCCGGCGCCGACGAGAAGGCGTCCGAAAGCGAACTACCCGCGACGACGTCCGCGCGAACCCCCTCGATAGCGGTGCGCATCGACGGGCGCTCGGCCTGATCCGCGAGGATGTCGAGGCTGCGCACGAGCGGAACGCCCGCCGCGACGAGAGTCGCGAACTGGCGGATGAACAGCACCATGTCGCGCCGAGACGGACGCGCGCCGCCCGGACGGAGATGGATCTCGCGCTGCAGGCCGCGGCCGGTCTCCGCGATCGAGGTCGCGATCGCGCCTTGCGACTGCAGCTTCGTGGCGACAGCGTCGGCGGACTCGGCTTGCAGCTCGCCCGAGATCTTCTGGCCCGTGACGTCTCGTGCCTCGTACTTGTAGGTGCGAGCACTCATGCGCCGCGCCCCGTCATGCGCGCGAGCTCGGCGCCGTCGTGCGCCGCATCGTACGCGCGGCGGTAGCTGATCGTGCCGCGCGCGACCTGCTCGGCGAGGGCCTGATCGAAGGTCGTCATGCCGTGCTCACGGCCGGCGAGCATCAGGGCGGGCAGTTGGTGCGTCTTCGCCTCGCGGATCAGGCTGCGCACGGCCGGGGTACCCGCGAGAACCTCGGCGATCAGCTGGCGTCCCGCTCCCTCGGTGCGCGGGAGCAACGTCTGCGAGATCACCATCTGCAGCGTCGCCGCCAGCTGCGTGCGCGCCTGAGCCTGCTGCTCGGCGGGGAAGACGTCGATGAGGCGATCGATCGACTCCGCTGCTCCCCGCGTGTGGAGCGTCGCGAGCACCAGGTGCCCCGTTTCGGCAGCCGTGATCGCCGCGCGGATCGTCTCGACATCGCGCAGCTCGCCGACCAGGATCACATCCGGATCCTGCCGGAGCGCGTGCCGCAGCGCCGTCGCGAAATCGGCGGTATCGACGCCGACCTCGCGTTGACTGATCACGGCGCGGCCGTGACGGTGCACGAACTCGATCGGATCCTCGATCGTCACCACGCGCACCGCGCGCGTGCGATTGATCTCGTCGACGATCGCGGCGAGGGTCGTCGACTTGCCGGATCCCGTGGGACCCGTGACGAGCACGAGGCCGCGTTGCAAGCGGGTCACGTCGCCGAGCGCGGCGGGACCCGCCAGCCGTTCGAGTTTCGGCACCTCATGCGGAATGGCGCGGAGCACGGCGCCGACGCGGCCACGCTCGCGATGCAGGTTCACGCGGAAGCGTGCAAGCTCGGGAACGTCGAGGGCGAAGTCGCGCTCGCGACGCTCCTCGAACTCGGCCCACTCGTCGTCGCTCAGGCAGGGACGAACGAGCGCCGTGATGTCACCGGAGGTGAGTTCCGCCGTCGCCCCGACGGCGAGGGACGCGAGTTCGCCGTCGACGCGGACCATCGGCGTCTGATCGGCCGCGAGGTGCAGATCGCTCGCGCCCTGGTTCAACGCGGCGCGCAGGAGCTCGACGAGCGCCGCGGGGTCGCGAAAGGCACGGCGCTGCGTCGCGTGCGCGCGCGTTGTAGGCACAGCGGTAGCCGGCAATGGATCCCTCAATCGATACGACACGCGGTGGAGTCACGTGGTGGAGCAGTATCTGAGGCTCATCCTACCCGAGGCGATATGCCATTTACTACCGGTCAGCGCGCGACGCGGAGCACCTCGAGAGCAGTCGTGACACCGTCACGCGCCTTCACGAAACCGTCATCGCGCAGCGAGCGCATCCCCTCGTTCTCGGCCGCGCGCCGGAGCTCGAGCGTTGAGGCGCCGCTGACGATCAGCCCCTCGATCTCATCGCTCACGGCCATCATCTCGTGCAGCGCCACGCGTCCGCGATACCCGGTCTCGGCACACATGCGACAACCGACGGGCTTGAAGAGAGTGTCCGGGGTACCGATGCGGTCGACCGGCCAGCCGATGCGGTCCAGCTCATCGGACGTCGGCGCATATTCCTCGCGGCACCACGTGCACAGCCTCCGGGCGAGGCGCTGCGCCGCGACGAGGTCAAGCGAGGCTCCCAGCAGGAAGGGCTCGATGCCCATCTCGCGCAGGCGCGTCGGCGCGCTCGGGGCGTCATTGGTGTGCAGGGTCGTCAGCACGAGGTGCCCGGTGAGGGCGGCTTCGATCGCGAGCTGCGCCGTCTGCCGGTCGCGGATCTCACCGACGAGCAACACATCCGGATCCGCCCGCAGCAGCGCGGGGAGCGCTTCGACGAAGGTGAGACCCGCCTTCGGATTGATCTGCATCTGGTTGACGCCGTCGAGCCGGTACTCGACCGGGTCCTCGACCGTGATGATGTTGACCTCGGGGCGGCTCAGCTGCTGCAGCGCCGCATAGAGGGTCGTCGACTTGCCGGATCCCGTCGGACCGGTCACGAGGATCAGTCCGTGGGGCTTCTCGAGCGCCGTGCGCAGCAACCGCCCGTGGCGCTTCGTCAGCCCCAGCGAGTCGATCCGGCGGGTGCCCTGCTCGTTGTCGAGCACGCGCAGCACCGCCTTCTCGCCTCGCACGGTCGGCATGGTCGCGAGTCGCAGATCGACGACGCGGCCGTCGTGGGGGAAGGAGATGCGGCCGTTCTGGGGCATGCGTCGCTCCGCGATGTCGAGCGACGCCATGACCTTGAGGCGCGTGATCAGGGCGCGCACGACCCCGGACGGCATGGACTCGACCTCGTGCAGCACGCCGTCGATGCGGAAGCGCACGCGCACCTCGTCGTCGAGCGGTTCGATGTGCACGTCGCTCGCGCCGTTGCCGATCGCCCGGCGCAGTAGCTCCGACACGTAGCGGATCACGGGCTCGTCGCTCTCGACGAGAGGCGCATCGCTCGGCGCCTCGGATCCGTCACCTGAGAACCCCAGGGCGCTCTGCGACTGGCTGTAGCCGTCGAGCGCGCGTCGCAGGTCGTCGGCGGGCGCGATGACGAGGCGCGGCGTGCGCCCTGTCGCCGCGCGCACGTCGTCGATCGCCACGATGTCACCCGGATCCGTGGTGGCGATCGTGACGCTGTCCTCGTCCGCGGCGACCACGACGATGCCGTGTCGGCGCGAGAGCGCGAGGGGCAGCTCGCGCATCGCGACCGGATCCGCCTCGCCGCGGGCAAGCTCGATCGTCTCGAGACCCCACTCCCCCGCGACCGCGCGAGCAACGTCGAGGCTCGTGACGATCCCGTCGGCGACGAGCGCGTCCGTAGGATCCGTACCTCTCTCGGCCGCCTGCGCGAGCGAGGCCTCCGCGGCCTCCGCGCGCTCGGGCGACGAAGCCACCAGCTGATCGATCAGCATCCGTGCCGTGCGCAACCCAGCCATGATCCCCTTCACGCCCCCGCATTCAGAGACGAGGATACCGAAAAACCCCGATGAGATTTACCATCTCATCGGGGTTTTTGTATTGTCGGGATAACAGGATTTGAACCTGCGACCTCCTCGTCCCGAACGAGGCGCGCTACCAAGCTGCGCCATATCCCGCGACAACTCGATAAGTCTACATGTGCCGCGATGCGAGCGCGAATCCGGCCCGACGCCCGCGCGTGGCGCACCCGCAATTCCACGATTCTCCCACGATTCTCGCCGCAGAACGCGGAGAATCGTGGGAGAATCGTGGAGTTATAGCCCCGGCTTAGTTCTGAACCGGAGCCAGGCGCGTCAGCTGCGTGACGTGGCGGGGCTCGAGTTCCTCGATCGACGAGACACCCAGCAGGGCCATCGTGCGGCGGATCTCGCTCGAGAGGATCTGGATCATGCGGTCCACGCCCTCACGGCCGCCGGCCATGAGGCCGTAGAGGTAGGCGCGGCCGACGAGCGTGAACTTCGCGCCGAGCGCCATCGAGGCGACGATGTCCTGGCCGTTCATGATGCCGGTGTCGACCATGACGGTCGCGTCCTTGCCGACCTCCTTCACGACCTGCGGCAGCAGACGGAAGGGGATGGGGGCGCGGTCCATCTGTCGTCCGCCGTGGTTCGAGAGGATGATGCCGTCGACGCCCTCATCGATGAGCTTGACGGCGTCGGGGACGTTCTGCACGCCCTTGACGACGAGCTTGCCTGGCCACATCTCGCGGATGACCTTGAGGTCCTCGTAGCTGATGGTCGGGTCCATCGCCGAGTTGAGCAGGTCGCCGACCGTGCCGCCCGTCGTCGACAGCGACGCGAACTCGAGCTTCGGCGTCGTGAGGAAGTCGATCCACCACCACGGGCGGGGCAGCGCGTTCGCGATCGTTCCGAGCGAGAGCTGCGGCGGGATCGAGAAGCCGTTGCGGCCGTCGCGCAGGCGGTTGCCGGCGATCGGGGTGTCGACCGTGAACTGCAGAGTGTCGAAGCCGGCCTTCGCGGCGCGCTCGACGAGGCCGTACGAGATCTCGCGGTCGCGCATGACGTAGAGCTGGAACCAGTTGCGACCGTCCGGGTTGGCCTTCTTCACGTTCTCGATCGACGTGGTGCCGAGGGTCGAGAGGGTGAAGGGGATGCCCGCGGCGCCCGCGGCACCGGCGCCGGCGGTCTCGCCCTCGGTCTGCATCAGGCGGGTGAAGCCCGTCGGCGCGATACCGAACGGCATCGCCGAGGTGCCGCCGAGGATCTCCGTCGTCGTGTCGACGTTCGCGGCGGGCTTGAGGATGTCGGGGTGGAACTCGATGTCTTCGAACGCCTGGCGGGCGCGCTGCATCGACAGTTCCTGGTCGGCCGCACCGTCGGTGTAGTCGAACGCGGCGGCGGGCGTGCGGCGCTTGGCGATCGTGCGGAGGTCGTAGATCGTGTAGGCCTTCTTGAGGCGCGCGTCCTTGCCGAACTCGGGCAGCTTGATCTTCAGGAATTCCATCACCTCGGCGGGCTTCGGGAACTGACGCTGAACCATGTGGATACCTTCCTTATGCGCGCGTCTGCGCGTAATAACCGTTGATGTGATCGTGGATCCGCGTGCGCGCCTCATCGACGAGCCCCGCGGAGATGGCGTCGAGCACGCCGCGGTGCTCGTGCTGGAGCCGTGCGCGCGCGGCCTCCCAGTCGTCGATCTCGTGCGCACGCGACTGCACGTACGTCTCGATCGCGGCGCGCAGGCCGGTCATGATCGCGGCGAACACCGCGTTGCCGGTCGCCTCGGCAAGCAGGCCGTGGAACCTGGCGTCGAGCGCCAGGAACTCGTCGGGGGTGAGCGTGACGTCGTCCATCGCGTCGAGCAGCTCAGATCCGGCGTCGGGCGTTCGCCGCTCCCCCGCCAGATCCGCGACGACGGCGGTCTCGAGCACGAGCCGGGTCTCCACAACGTCGTCGAAGTCGAACGCCTGCGCGGCGGCCTGCAGACCGAGCACCTGCGCGAGGCCCGAGCCCGCGGCCGTCGTGATGACGGCGCCGGCGCGCGGACCGGATCCGGTCGCCGTGTGCAGCACGCCCATCACTTCGAGCACCCGCAGCGCCTCGCGCACGCTCGACCTGCCGACCCCCAGCTGGGTGGCGAGGTCGCGCTCTCCGGGCAACCGGTCGCCCGGGGCGAGGGCTCCGGAGCGCAGCTCGCGTTCGACGTGCGAGAGCACGACGCGCCAGGCCTTGGCTTCCGCCATGCGCTCCTCGTTTCCGTCGGCGATTCGTGTGGTCTGACCACAGTACCGCGGGCCCTGCTCCTCCGGCAACTGCGCATGTGTCGTCGTATTGCGAACCGTTTTGGACGGGCGACCCCTGCTCATTCATCCTGGAGGGTATGTCCACTGCCGTTACGCCGCGATCCGCCGCGCCCGCAGGCGCCGTGCGCCTCGCCGAGGTCGGGCGCACCTTCCCCACGAAGGACGGCGCCCGCACGGTGCTCCGCGGCGTCGACGTCGCGCTCAGCCCGGGCGAGATCGTCGCGGTCGTCGGCCCGTCGGGCTGCGGCAAGTCGACCCTGCTGCGCCTCATCGGCGGCCTCGACCGCGCGACGGCCGGATCCATCACCGTGGACGACGCGTCCGTGCAGGCTCACGACGAGTCGACGGCGATCGCCTTCCAGGAGCCGCGCCTGCTTCCCTGGCGCACGATCGCGCAGAACGTCGCCCTCGGCTTGCCTCGCGGCACGAAGAAGGCCGCCGCGCGGGCACGCGTCGCCGAGCTCCTCGAGCTCGTCGGCCTCACCCACGCCGCCGAGCAGCGCCCGCGCGAGGTCTCGGGCGGCATGGCGCAGCGCGCCTCGCTGGCCCGCGCCCTCGCGCGCAGCCCCCGCGTGCTGCTACTCGACGAGCCCTTCGGCGCCCTCGACGCGCTCACGCGGCTTAAGATGCACGACCTGCTGCTCGAGATCCACCGGGCCCAACCCACGACGATCGTGCTCGTGACGCACGACGTCGAGGAGGCGCTCTACCTCGCCGACCGCGTGCTACTGCTGCGCAATCTGCACGCCACCCAGCCGGAGCGCCCGCGCGCGAAGGTCGTCGCTCTCGGATCCGGATCCGGAATCGGCGCGCTCGGTTCGGCGGGTCCGCACGGATCCGGCCCCGAACACCCCGCGCACGCACCAGACCGCACCGGATCCGTCGCGCGCGTCGTCACCGTTCCCGGCGCCCGCCCGCGCGACCGCGCCGCGCGGGCCATCACCGACCTGCGCACGAGCCTCCTCGATGGGCTCGGCGTACACCACCACACCACCCTCACGAGCACCCCGCTCACCACCAAGGAGACAGCATGAGCACCATTTCCCGCCGATTCATTCCTGCGACCGCCGTCGCCGGGGTGATGGCGCTCATGCTCGCCGGTTGCGTGCAGGGCGAGAACAGCGACGCGGGCGCCGACGCCGCCCCCGAGACGAACGACAACGCGCCCGCCGAGGGATCCGTCGAGGCGCCGGAGGGCGGCTGGTCGAGCGACACCCTGTCGATCGACTGGGCCACCTATAACCCGCTGAGCCTCGTCATCAAGGAACAGGGCCTCCTGGAGGAGAAGCTCGGCGACGACGTCACGGTCGAGTGGCTGCAGTCGGCCGGAAGCAACAAGGCCAACGAGCTGCTTCGCTCCGGCTCTGTTGACGTCGGCTCGACCGCCGGATCCGCCGCGCTCTTCGCGCGCGCAAACGGCTCACCGATCAAGGTCATCGACATCTACTCGCAGCCCGAGTGGTCGGCGATCGTCGTCGGCCCCGACAGCGACATCGATTCGCTGGAAGATCTCAAGGGCAAGCAGATCGCGGCCACGAAGGCGACCGACCCGTACTTCTTCCTGCTGCAGGCGCTGGAGGCCGGCGGCCTCACGCTCGACGACGTCACCGTGCAGAACGTGCAGCACGCGGACGGCCGCGCGCTGCTCGACGGCGGCTCCGTCGACGCCTGGGCGGGCCTCGACCCGATCATGGCCGCGGCGGAGGTCGAGTCGGGCGACCAGCTCATCTACCGCAACGTCGACTTCAACACCTACGGCTTCCTCAACGCGACGGAAGACTTCATCGACAACCACGCCGACCTCGCCCAGGTCGTCGTCGACACCTATGAAGAGGCCCGCGAGTGGGCACTCGAGAACCCCGACGAGACGGCCCAGCTGCTCGCAGACGCCGCAACGATCGACCTCGAGGTCGCGAAGACCGTGATCAACGAGCGCTCGAACCTCGACGTCTCGGGCGTTCCCGGCCAGGCTCAGATCGACGTGCTGAACACGATCTCCCCGATCATCGCCGAGTCCGGTGATGTCACCGGCGGCCAGGAGACCCTCGACAAGGCGATCAGCGAGATCGTCTACGACGACTTCGCGGTGAAGGCGACTTCGTGACGCAGGACCACTTGCAGACCACAGGGGCCGGGCGTCAGCTCGCGCCCCTGTGGTCGCGTACGTGGGTGAAGATCGCGGGCGGATTCATCGTTCCGATCCTCATCGTCGTCGCCTGGCAGATCGCGACCGTCGGCGGCTTCGTGCCCCCGTATCGCCTGCCGAGCCCGTGGTCGGTCGTGGAGGCCGCGCAGGAACAGATCCAGCGCGGAGATCTGTGGTTGCACATCGCGATTTCGACGCAGCGCGTCGTCATCGGCTTCCTCGTCGGATCCGTCATCGCGCTCGCCTTCGCGGCGATCGTCGGCCTCTCGAAGGTCGGCGGGGTGCTCTTCGCGCCGATGCTCGTCGCGCTGCGCGCCGTGCCGTCGCTCGCCTGGGTTCCGCTGCTGATCCTCTGGCTGCAAGTCGGCGAGGAGTCGAAGATCACGCTCGTCGCGATCGGCGCGTTCTTTCCCGTCTACACGACGGTCGCGGATGCCCTGCGCCACGTGAACCCGCAGCTCGTCGAGGCGGGGCGCTCGTTCGGCCTGCGCGGCTGGAGCCTGTTCCGCACGGTTCAGCTACCCGCCGTCGTGCCCTCGGTCGTCTCGGGCCTGCGCCTCGCGCTCGCCCAGGCGTGGCTCTTCCTCGTCGCCGCCGAGCTGCTCGGCGCGTCGATGGGCCTCGGCTGGATGCTCAACGACTCGCAGCAGACCGGCCGAGTCGACCGGATCCTGCTCGCCATCGTGCTGCTCGCACTGCTCGGCACCATCTCGAACGCGATCCTGGTCGTGTTCGAGAAGGCCGTCCTGAAGAGGTGGTTGTGATGACTGAACTCCGTCTGAACGAGACGCGCACCTTCCCGGCGCCGGCGGCATTCGCCGCGCAGGCGAACGTCGACGCGTCGATCTACGAGACCGCGAACGCGGATCCGGTGGCTTTCTGGGAAGAGGCGGCGCGCCGCCTCGACTGGGCCGAGCCCTGGCACACGGCACACACGTGGGACGCCTCGGTGCCGGCCGCGCAGTGGTTCGTCGGCGGCCGGCTCAACGTCGCCTACAACTGCGTCGACCGCCACGTCGTCGCCGGCCGCGGCGACAAGGTCGCGCTCTACTTCGAGGGCGAGCCCGGCGACCGCGAGGCGGTCACCTACGCAGAGCTGCAGCGGCGAGTCTCCCAGGCGGCCAACGGCCTGCTCTCGCTGGGCATCGGGCCCGGCGACCGGGTCGTCGTCTACCTGCCCGTACTCGTCGAGACCGTCGTCATCGCGCTCGCCTGCGCCCGCATCGGCGCCGTACACTCGCTCGTCTTCGGCGGGTTCTCGGCGGACGCCGTGCGCTTCCGACTGGAGGACACGGGCGCGAAGCTGCTCGTGACGACCGACGGCCAAAACCGCCGGGGCAAGCAGGTGGAGGTCAAGAGCGCCGCCGACGAGGCCGCGCGCGACCTTCCCGATCTCGAGCACGTCCTCGTCGTGCGCCGCACGGGCCAGGACGTGCCGTGGACGTCCGGACGAGATGTGTGGTGGCACGACATCGTCGAGACGCAGCCCACGACGCACGAGCCGCAGGCCTTCGACGCCGAGCACCCCCTCTTCATCATCTACACCTCGGGCACCACGGGTAAGCCCAAGGGGCTCGTGCACACGAGCGGCGGCTACCTGACGCACACGAGCTGGGCGCACTGGGCCCACTTCGACGCCAAGCCCGACGACGTGCACTGGTGCACGGCCGACCTCGCGTGGGTCACGGCCCACACCTACGAGATCTACGGCCCGCTCTCCAACGGCCTCACGCAGGTCATCTACGAGGGCGTGCCCGATGCCCCGCACCGCGCGCGCCACCTCGAGATCATCGAGCGATACGGCGTCACCGTGTACTACACGGCGCCGACGCTCATCCGCACCTTCATGACGTGGTTCGGCGACGACATCCCCACGGACTACGACCTGTCGTCGATCAGGCTGCTCGGCACCGTGGGCGAGGCGATCAACCCCGAGGCGTGGGTGTGGTTCCACCGCAACTACGGCCGCGGCGAATGCCCCATCATCGACACCTGGTGGCAGTCCGAGACCGGCGCCGCGATGATCGTGCCGCTGCCGGGCGTCACCACCCTGAAGCCCGGATCCGCGACGGTGTCGCTGCCCGGCATCGACATGGCGGTCGTCGACGAGGCCGGCGAGCCCGTCGCTCCGGGCCGCTCCGGCACCCTGGTGTCGCGTCACCCCTGGCCGGGCATGGCCCGCACCGTGTGGGGCAACCCGGAGCGATACCGCCAGTCGTATTGGTCGCAGTACGAAAGCCGCGGCTACTACGTCGCGGGCGACGGCGCGACGGTCGACGAGGACGGCTACATCTGGATCCTCGGCCGCCTCGACGACGTCGTCAACGTCTCCGGCCACCGTCTCTCGACGATCGAGATCGAGTCGTCGCTCGTGTCACACGCCGGCGTCGGCGAAGCCGGCGTCGCGGGCGTCCACGATCCCCTCACGGGACAGGCCGTGGTCGCGTTCGTGACCGCCGGATCCGCGGGCGCCGCCAACCCCGAGGAGCTGCGCCGGCAGGTGACGCACGACATCGGACCGATCGCGAAGCCGAAGCACATCGTGCTCGTCGACGAGATCCCCAAGACCCGCTCGGGCAAGATCTTGCGCCGACTGCTCGCGCAGGTCTGGCAGGGCGATACGCTCGGCGATACGACGAGTTTGCAGAACCCCTGGGCCGTTGACGGCGTCCGCGACGCGGCGCGCCGTGCCCACGAGGCCCTCGAGAAGGAGACCAGATGAGCGAGCACAAGTTCGGCTTCCGCACGCGTGCGCTGCACGCCGGCGGAACCCCCGACGCCACGACCGGCGCGCGAGCCGTGCCGATCTACCAGACGTCGTCGTTTGTCTTCGACGACGCCAAGGACGCCGCGAACCTGTTCGCGCTGCAGAAGTACGGCAACATCTACTCGCGCATCGGCAACCCGACCGTCGCGGCCTTCGAGGAGCGCATCGCGTCGCTCGAGGGCGGCATCGGCGCCGTCGCGACCGCGAGCGGCATGTCGGCCGAATTCATCACCTTCTCGGCGCTGCTCGGCGCCGGCGACCACATCGTCGCGTCGTCGCAGCTCTACGGCGGCACCGTCACTCTCCTCGACGTGACGCTGCGGCGCCTCGGCATCGACACGACGTTCGTCGAGAGTGACGACCCCGAGGACTTCCGCAAGGAGATCCGCGAGAACACGAAGATGGTCTACGCCGAGGTCATCTCCAACCCCGGCGGTGAGGTCGCCGACCTCGAAGGCCTCGCTCGGGTCGCTCACGACAACGACATCCCGCTCGTCGTCGACTCGACGCTCGCGAGCCCCTACCTGCTGCGCCCGATCGAGCACGGCGCCGACATCGTGATCCACTCGGCCACGAAGTTCATCGGCGGCCACGGCACCACCCTCGGCGGCGTCGTCGTCGAGTCGGGCACGTTCAACTGGGGCAACGGCAAGTTCCCGACGATGACCGAGCCGGTCAAGTCGTACGGCGGGATCCGCTGGTGGGACAACTTCGGCGAGTATGGCTTCCTCACGAAGCTCCGCAGCGAGCAGCTGCGCGACATCGGACCGTCGCTGAGCCCGCAGTCGGCGTTCATCCTGCTGCAGGGCGTCGAGACGCTCCCCCAGCGCATGGACGCGCACGTCGCGAACGCCCGTGCCGTCGCCGAATGGCTCGCCTCGGATCCCCGCATCTCGTTCGTGACGTGGTCGGGGCTCGACGAGCACCCGCACTTCGAGCGCGCACAGAAGTATTTCCCGCTCGGCCCCGGATCCGTCTTCGCCTTCGGCGTCAAGCCGTCGGGCACCTTCGACTCCGAGGAGGCCCGCACGGAAGCCGCGCGCAAGACCGGTGAGAAGCTCATCGAATCGGTGCAGCTCGCCAGCCACCTGGCGAACGTCGGCGACGCGCGCACCCTGATCCTGCACCCCGCCTCGACGACGCACCAGCAGCTCTCGCCCGAGCAGCTCGTCGCCGCCGGCGTCCCCGCCGACCTGATCCGATTCTCGGTGGGTCTCGAGGATCCGGAGGACATCATCTGGGATCTCGACCAGGCCCTGACGATCGCGACGGGGGAATCCCGATGAGCGCTCGCGCGTTGACATCAGCGCACGGCGCATCTCTCTTCTCGACCCGTGCAGGAGGCATCCGATGAGCGACGCATGTGAGTTCACCCCGCCCGCCGACGCGTGCGCATTCACGCCGCCGGCGCCGACGTCGACCGACGTCGATCCCGCTCACGCGGGACGCACGTGGCAGGGGCCCGGTGCGGGCAGCCGCCTCGGGATCCTGCACCGCGCGAAGACGATCGCGATCGTGGGCGCATCGAACAACTCCGCCCGCGCGAGCTACTTCGTCGGCACCTACCTGCTGTCGAGCTCGCCGTACCAGGTGTACTTCGTGAACCCGCGCGAGACCACGATCCTCGGCGAGCCGGCGTACGCCTCGCTGAAGGATCTGCCGGTCGTTCCCGACATCGTCGACGTGTTCCGCAAGCACGACGACCTGCCGGGCGTCGCTCGCGAGGCCGTCGAGGTCGGCGCGAAGACGCTGTGGCTGCAGCTCGGATCCTGGAACGAGGAAGCCGCCGCGATCGCCGAGCAGGCCGGCCTGTCGGTCGTCATGGATCGCTGCGTCAAGATCGAGCACGCCCGCTTCCACGGCGGCCTGCACCTGGCGGGCTTCGACACGGGAGTGATCTCGTCGAAGCGCCAGGTCGTGTCGCGGTAGATTCGTGTCATTCGTGGGGCCCGCTTCGGCGGGCCCCACTTTTGCGTCCCGGCAGCGGGCCGGTGCCGCGGACATGACCCCGGACTGCCGAGGCTCCTCGGGCTCCCGCCCGCAGCCCCGGGCTCTCTCTGCAGCTGAGGGTCAGGCCTCGCGGTGGTAGCCCTGCATGTCGAGCCGTGGCTCGTTGATCCAGACGTCGTCGATGCCGGCTAGCGAGCTATTCCAGACCACGTCGAGGCGCAAGACTCGTCGTGGCGGGATTCGCGCACGGGATGGCCGGCGGATCAGCCGAGTAGCCGGTGGTGGGCCAGGCTCGCACCCGCATAGGCGGGCGTCGCGGCGGAGAGCCCCGCCCCCGCGTGGAGGGCGAGCTTCGCGACGAGGTCGTCGAACATGAGGCGATTGTCGATCAGCTCGAAGACGCGCACGAACGAGCGCACCGCCGGGTCCGTCGCGGCCCGCGGCGCATAGCTGCCATCGCGCGCGATGGCAGGGCGGGCGTAGTCGTGGAACGTCGACGACGAGGGCGACGGTTGGAACGAGGACTGCAGCGTGCTCAGCAACACGAGTGGGCTGTCGCCCAGAACGTAGGTCTCGCCGATGTCCATCCCGTGCCGCATCGTCATGGCCGCCACCGAGGCCAGCGAGTCGGCGAGGTAGGCGCCGAGCTCGCCATGCGGGCGGATCCGCGTGTTGATCTCGGCGAACGACATCAGCGCGCGACGATACGCGTCGCGCGGCACCTGCCAGATCGTGAGCTCGGGTTGGTCGAAGACCAGGCCCGCGGCGGCGATGTCGATCGCGAGGTTGTACTCGACCGGATCCGCCTGAGGCGGAGGCGTGGCGTGCTCGTACTCGAGACCGCCGATCCATACGAGTGTGATGCGGCTCGCGATCGACGGCTGGAGCAGAAGCGCGCTCGCGAGATCGGTCAGCCCGGCACCCGCGCAGTAGTACAGCGGCGCGTCGGTGTCGTCCCGGAGGGCCTCCGCGATGATGGCGCGCGCCGCCTCGGTGTCCTGCGGCGCGCCGTCGACGAGCGCGATCTCGGATCCCGCGATCACGGTCACGTCGTCACGGCCGCACCTCTCGAGGAGATCGCGCGCGATGACGGCGGCATTCGCCGCTTGCCGCGGACTCGGATCGAAGCCGTCGTTCGGCGTCAGATGGGATCCGATCACGAGGCGCAGGTCAGCCGAGGGCGACAGCGCCTGGTGGGCGAGCTGAACGAGGTCGTCGGGATCCGCCGAGAAGTCGTTGTCGACGATCACGCGCGCCCTGGTCATGCGCTCACCACCGCCGGTGCGGTTTCAACCTCGGAGTCTTCCGCGGCCGGGATCCGGAAGATCCAGAAGATGCCGACGAGACACGACAGCAGCGTGACCCCCGCGAGCACCCAGTAGAAGCCGCTGACGTTCCACGCGACGAGTGCCGGCGTCACGAGCGCTACAAGCGCCGCGACGAGACGCGCGGCGAACATCGTCATGCCCTGCGCGGTCGCACGGAACTGCGTCGGGAAGAGCTCCTGAGACCAGACCTTGTACATCGGCTCGCCCGCGATCGCACCGCCGAGCGAGAAGAGCACGCCGAGCGCGACGAGGGTCCAGACGTGCGCGCCGAACGCGGCGACCACGACGAACGAGCCGACGTTCACGATCGTCGCGACGATGAACGCGGCCTTGCGCCACCTGGTGTCGACGATACGCATCATGATGCCCGTGCCCACGAAGCTGATCGCGAGGCCCACGAGCGAGAACATCGAGGCGATCTGCACGGTGGATCCGGCCGCCTCCACCCACACATACGTCGAGAACTGACCGTTGGTGTTGAGCGCGATCATCAGCAGCACGTAGAACAGGGCGGTCGCGATGAGCGGCCAGCGGAAGCGGCTGCGGAACATGTCGCGCAACGTCGCCTGCTGAGGTTTCACTCCCGCACTCAGGGCGATGCTCTGCGTGTCCGTCCAGCTCTTGGACTCGGGCAGTCCCATGCGGAAAACGAGTACGAGCACCGCGATCACGAGCACGTGGATGTTGTATATGCGACCGCCGAGCGTTCCGAGACCGCCGAAGACGGAGCCGATCACCAGCACGGCGACCATGCCGATCAGCCAGAGGTACTGGGAGTAGGTGATCATCTTGCCGACCTTGCCCTCGGGCGCCGTCTCCGCGATCATCGCGAGCGATACGGGCAGGTCGGCGCCGGCGCCGAGCCCGAGCAGGATCACGCCCGCATAGAGCATCGCCGGGTTGACGGCCACGGTCATCAGCAGCGCCCCGACGACGAGGAGCACCATCGTCGCGGAGAAGACCCGGCGACGTCCGAGGCGATCACCCAGGCGGCCGCCCGTCAGGGCGCCGATCGCGAAGAAGACCGTCAGCAGCGCGTTCAGCTGTCCGATCTGGTTCCCGGACAGCCCAAAGTCGTCCTTGAACAGCACCAGCGCGGACCCGGTGCCGATCGTGATAGCTCCATCGAGATAGGACGCCATTCCGGCGACGGTGGCTGACCACCAGCTACTACGGGCGGTTCGGACGTGTGACATGACTCTCCTTCGAGCGCGACCGTTCGGTGGGCATCAGATGGATGATCGCCAGAAACCAAACGTTCCTCGGTATTGACGTCACAAGTGTAGAGGATTGGTCAACCGGTTCGCATCCCGCGAGTCTGAGAGCCGCCCGTGCCACGGCGGGATCACCGTGAGCCATACGCTCGTTCTATGGACCTGCACGGCGTCAGCGCTTTCCCCCTCACCCCCATGGTCGACGACCGGATCGACGAGGCCGCGTACGCCTCCCTGATCGCCAGGATCGGCGGCTCGGGGGTCTCGACCGTGACGGTGCTCGGATCCACGGGCTCCTACGCGTATCTGTCGCGAGCCGAGCGCGCGGCCGCGATCGCGATCGCGGTGGAGAACGCGGGAGGGACACCCGTGCTCGCGGGCATCGGAGCCACCCGCACCCGCCACGTGATCGAACACGCCGACGACGCGGCGTCCGCGGGAGCCGCGGCGTTGCTGCTCGCGCCCGTGTCATATCAGCCGCTCGGCGACGAGGAGGTCTTCGGACTCTTCCGAGACGTCTCCGCGAGCACCGAGCTCCCGATCATCGTCTACGACAACCCGCGAACGACGGGGTACGCCTTCACGCCCGAGATGTACGCGCGCGTCGCGGAGCTCCCGCACGTCGCGTCGCTCAAGGTCCCGGGGCGGCCCGCCGCCGACGCCGAGGACCTGCTCCGGCGGATCCGCTCGCTCGTGCCCGGGCACGTGTCGGTCAACTTCTCCGGCGACCCCTTCGTGTCCGGCTGCCGGAAGGCAGGGTACGACGGCTGGTACTCGGTCCTCGCGGGCACCCTGCCGGAACTCGCCCTCGCGGTGTGGCGGTCGGGAGACGACGCCGCACTGAGGCCGCTCTGGGATCTCTACGCCGACGCCGGAGGGGGCCTGCGCGTCATGGCCGGCATCGCCGAGCTCAACGGCTGGGCGGCGCGCGATTGTCTGCCGCGCCCCCTCATGGGCCTGACGGATCCGCAGCGCACGCGGCTCGCGAGGATTCTCGAGGACCTCGGCGCCCGGTAAGGGGGGCGACGCAGGACGCCGCGACCGTCGCGGGCCACGGCCGCTGGTACCCTCGCCAGATGACGATCGGCGCGGACAGGCAGCGACAGGCGTGGGACGATCTCCCCGCGGAGATGAGGGCCGCGGCGGCCTCCGTGCTCGGCTCGCCTATCGTCGACGCGACGACGCAGAACGGTGGTTTCTCGCCCGGATCCGCCGACCGCGTCGTCACCGCGAGCGGTCGCCGCGCGTTCGTCAAGACGGCGATCGCGGACCACAACGAGGAGTCCGCCGAGCTGCACGAGCGCGAGGCTCGGATCGTGGCCGCGCTCGGACCTGAGCTCCCCGTGCCTGCGCTGCTCGGCGCGAGCGCGCGCGACGGCTGGGTCGTCGCGGTCTATGAGGAAATCGTGGGCCGGCATCCCGACACGCCCTGGCGCGCCGACGAGCTCGTCGCGGTGTTCGATGCGTTCGAGCGGATCACGCGGCACCGCGCGCCGGACGATCTCGAGCGGTCGCTGCCCTCCGCCGCGGACGCCCTTGGAACGGACGGTTTCGCCGTCGCCGGCTGGGCGCAGGTCTCCGCCGCGCTCATCGATTCTCTCGAGCACCGCGAGCTCGTCCGCGAGCTGCTCTCCGGCCCGATCGGCGAGCTCGGGATCCTCGTCGAGGAGCTTCGCGGCGACCGGCTCCTGCACCTGGATGCCCGAGCGGACAACATCCTGATCCGCGAGGACGGCGCGGCGGTGATCGTCGACTGGCCGTATGCGTGCATCGGCGCGGCATGGGTGGATCCGCTGTCGCTGCTCGTCGACGTCGCCTACCTGGATCCCGAGGCAGATGTGCGCGCGCTGCTCGCTCACCCCGTTCTCGCGGGGCTCGTACCCGACACGATCCGCCGCTTCTTCTTTCAGCTGGCGGGTCATTTCCTCGCGAAGTCGGAGCTTCCCGAGCCCCCGGGGATCCCCGGGCTGCGCACGTTCCAGCGCGAGGAGGGCGTCACCTGCCTGCGACTCGTCCGTGCCTTCTCCGACCACGAGGGCTGATCGGCGCCCTCGCCCTCGAAGGCCGCGGAGTCCGTCGCCGCGACGGCGCCCCCTCCCCGCGGGCGGTCACACCTGGCGCAGTCGCACCGTGTTTCCGGCGGGGTCGCGGAAGGCGCAGTCGCGCACGCCGTACGGCTGGTCGGCGGGCTCCTGGATCACCTCCGCGAGCGGGTGCGCCTGGATCCGCGCGAAGTCGGCGTCGACGTCGTCCGACGCGAGCAGGATCCAGCCGAAGCTGCCCTTCGCCATGAGGTCCGAGATCGTCTCTCGCTCGGTGCCCGAGAGTCCCGGGTCTGCGAACGGGGGCTGCAGGAGGATGCAGGTGTCGGGTTTACCCTCGGGGCCGACGGTGATCCATCGCATGTCGCCCTGGCCCACCTCGCTGCGCACCTCGAAGCCGATGGCGTCGCGCCAGAAGACCAGCGAGGCCTCAGCGTCGACGAGCGGGAGTGCGGTGGTGTGAATCGTCATGTTCGTCATGACCACAACGTTATTGGGGCGCGAGCGGCGGCGCTTCTCGATTCCTGACCGGTCTCGCCGCCTGCTTGACGACGCAGGACGGCAGGTGCTGCGGATCCGTTCTCGCGCGCTCGCGGAACTCGCTTGGCGACATTCCGACGAGTTCTCGGAAACGGGTGCTGAAGGTTCCCAGCGACGAGGATCCGACGGCGAAGCACGCCTCCGTCACGCTCACGTCTCCGCGCCGCAGGAGGGCCATCGCCCGTTCGATGCGCCGCGTCATGAGGTACGAGTAGGGAGACTCCCCATATGCCTTCTTGAACGCGCGGCTCAGGTGCCCCGCCGACATGTGCACGAGCCGCGCAAGCTGCTCGACATCGAGCGGCTGCGCATAGTCGCGGTCCATGGCATCGCGCACCCGCCGCATGGCGACCAGATCAGGATTCAGCTCCACAAGTCATCCCCTCCCACCAAGCAAGATACCCGCGCGGAGCCAACAGACGAGCGGCCGAGAAGAAGTTTTGCGAGAGGGAGCCTCGGGCTGGCACGAAAGGGGATCCGTGGTAAAAAACCACGGATCCCCTTTCGTGACTGGGCGCCCGCTGAGCGACCGAAGCAAAATTTCTTCTCGGCCGCGGACGCTACCAAAACGACACTCAGCCTTCGTAGCCGCCAGGGTTCTTCTGCTGCCAGTTCCAGACGTCGCGCGTCATGTCGTCGATGGTGCGAGTGGCCCTCCAGCCGAGCTCACGCTCGGCCTTCGCCGGGGTGCAGTAGGTCGCGGCGAGGTCGCCCTCGCGGCGCGGCTTGATCGACTTGGGCAGTTCCTTGCCTGCGGCCTTCTCGAACGAGGCGACGAGCTCGAGAACGCTGACGGGGTTGCCGGTGCCGAGGTTGTACGAGACGAGGCCGGGCGCGGCCTTCTCGAGCGCCTTGACGTGCCCCTCTGCGAGGTCGACGACGTGGATGTAGTCGCGCTGACCGGTGCCGTCCGGCGTGTCGTAGTCGTCGCCGAAGATGCCGATCTCGGGCAGCTTACCGACGGCGACGCGAGCGACGAAGGGCATGAGGTTGTTGGGGATGCCCTTGGGGTCTTCGCCGACGAGACCCGAGGCGTGGGCGCCGACCGGGTTGAAATAGCGCAGCAGCGTGACGTTGATCTCCGGGTTCGCCTTCTGAATGTCGGTCAGCGCCACCTCGTTCATGAGCTTCGACTTCGAGTACGGGTTCGACAGCTCGACCAGGTTGCGGGTCGCTTCTTCGGTGAAGGGCAGGTCTGCGGGATCCGAGTAGACGGTGCCGGTCGACGAGAACACGAACGACGTGATGCCGCGTGCGAGGCCGACGCGCAGGAGCGCGTAGGTGGTGTCGAGGTTGTTGGCGTAGTACTCGAGCGGCTTCTGCACCGACTCGCCAACCGCCTTGAGCGCCGCGAAGTGGATGATCGCCTCGAACGGGCCGTGCTCGTCGAAAGCGCCCTCGACGACCTCGTCGTCGGCGGCGTCGCCCGTGACGAGCGGGATGGACTTACCGGTGATCTCGGCGATGCGCTCGGTGACGATGGCCGAGGTGTTCGACAGGTCGTCGAGCAGCACGGGTTCGTGGCCGGCCTCGATGAGGGCGATCGCAGTGTGGGTTCCGACGTATCCGGCTCCGCCGGCAAGAAGTACGCGCATGCCTCCACCCTACCGGGGCGTCAGCACTCCCCCAGATTCTTCGAGATAGCACGTGCCGCACAAGGACTCATATGTCACGAAGTGCTCGTCGCGCACCGCGGCCGTCGCGGCGTCGATCGCGACCTGGTCGCCGTCGAACACGAACTCGCCGCCGATCTTTCGGGCATTGAACAGAGCCTTGCGGCCGCATCGGCAGATGGTCTTGAGCTCCTCGAGCGAGTGGGCGATCTCGAGCAGACGGGCGGATCCGGGGAACGCCTCGGTCTGGAAGTCCGTACGGATCCCGTACGCCATCACGGGGATGCCGTCCTCGACGGCGATGCGGAAGAGGTCGTCGACCTGACGCTTGGAGAGGAACTGGGCCTCGTCGACGAGCAGGCACGCGACGTCCTCGCGGGTATCGCCCTCAAAGAGCGCGTGGGATCCGCGGGTCCGGATCCGCTCGCGCTCGCTCGCGAAGAGCTCGCGGACGCGGGCTTCCGGGGCGACGAGGAAATCGACGTCGCGGGTTACGCCGAGTCGCGACTCGATCTTCTCGGCACCCTTGGTGTCGATCGCGGGCTTCGCGAGAAGGACCGCCTGGCCGCGCTCCTCGTAGTTGTACGCGGCCTGCAGGAGGGCGGTCGATTTGCCCGAGTTCATCGCGCCGTAGCGGAAATACAGTTTGGCCACCGGACTACCTTAGCGATCCCGTTCTTCGGAGATAGCCTCGAATTGCGGATCGGATGCCCCGGCGGATCCGCAACACCGGGTCATCTCCGCGATCTCGGAGCAGAGAAAATCGCCGCCGGGGCGTGCCCGGCGGCGATTTCGGTGTGATTCAGACCAGCAGGCCGAGCTTCTCGGCCGTCTTGGCCTCGGTCGCGACGGCGAGATCGGCCTTGTCGTTCAGCGTCGTGCCGTAGGTCGGGATGAGCGCCTTGAGCTTCGGCTCCCACTCGGCCTGGCGCTCGGGGAAGCACGTGCTCAGCAGGTTCAGCATGATCGACACGGTCGTCGAAGCACCCGGAGAGGCTCCGAGCAGGCCCGCGATGGATCCGTCGGCCGAAGAGACGACCTCGGTGCCGAACTGCAGCTTGCCGCCCTTCATGACCTGGGCGCGCTGCCCGGCCTGGATGAGCTCCCAGTCCTTGCCGTCGGCCGTGGGCATGAACTCGCGCAGGCTGTCGATCTTCTTCTCACGGCTCTTCATGAGCTCGCTCACGAGATACTTCACGAGGTCGAGATTGGTCGCGCCCACCTTGAGCATCGAGCCGAGGTTCGAGGGGCGCACCTGGCGCACGATGTCGAGCCAGCTGCCAGTCTTCAGGAACTTCGGGCTGAAGGTCGCGAAGGGGCCGAACATGAGCGAACCCTCGCCATCGACCTTGCGCGCGTCGAGGTGCGGAACCGACATCGGCGGGGCGCCGACGGCGGCCTGCGAGTAGACCTTCGCCTGGTGCTGCGCGACGAGCTTCGGGTCGCTGGTCTTGAGGAACTGTCCGCCGATCGGGAAGACGCCGTATCCCTTGATCTCGGGGATGCCCGAGCTCTGCAAGAGCTTGATGGCCCAGCCGCCCGCGCCGACGAAGACGAACTTCGCGTTGATGCGACCCGGCCCGCTGCCGACACGGTTGCGGAAGCGGATGTCCCAGGTGCCGTCGGCCTTCTTCTTCAGCTTCTTCACCTCGTGGTTGAGGCGGACCTCGGCCCCCTGCGAACGCAGGTAGTCGAAGAGCTGGTGGGTGACGGATCCGAAATCGACGTCGCTACCGGCGGGAACACGGGTCGCGGCGAAGGCCTCGCCCTTCTTGCGCTTCTGCATGAGAAGCGGCGCCCACTGGTTGATGACGCGCGAGTCTTCGCTGTACTCGATGCCCTTGAACAGGGGCTGCTTCTTCAGGGTCTCGTAGCGTGCCTTGAGATAGGCGACGTCCTTCTCACCGCGCACGAAGGTCATGTGCGGAGTCGAGTTGATGAACGTCGACGCCTCGTCGAGGATGCCCTTGTCGATGAAGCTCGACCACAGCTGACGGCTCACCTGGAACTGCTCGTTGATGCCGATCGCCTTGGCCGGGTCGGCCGCGTCGGGCATGTAGTTCAGCTCACACAGCGCCGAGTGACCGGTACCCGCGTTGTTCCACGGGTTCGAGCTCTCGAGCGCGACGTCGCCGAGGCGCTCGAACGCCACGATCTTCCAGTCGGGCTGCAGTTCTTTGAGGAGGGTGCCGAGGGTGGCGGACATCACGCCGCCGCCGATCAGCACGACATCTACGGATTCAGTCACGGTCTACCACCCTACTCCTGAGCGCCTGGGCGCGAGTTCCACGTCCAGGCGCTCAGAGATGTGCGTCTCAGGCCTGCGCGACCACGAGCTCAGCGATCTGAACGGTGTTCAGCGCCGCTCCCTTGCGCAGGTTGTCGTTCGAGATGAACAGTGCGAGGCCCTTGCCCTCGGGCGCCGACTGGTCGGGACGGATGCGTCCGACGAAGCTGGCATCCTTTCCTGCGGCCTGCAGCGGCGTGGGGACGTCGGCGAGCTGAACGCCCGGTGCGCTGCTCAGGATCTCTCGTGCGCGCTCGGCGGAGATCTCGTCGCGGAACTCCGCATTGATGTTGAGCGAGTGTCCGGTGAACACCGGTACACGCACGCAGGTCCCCGAGACGCGCAGGTTCGGCAGTTCGAGGATCTTGCGGCTCTCGTTGCGGAGCTTCTTCTCCTCGTCGGTCTCGCCGAGGCCGTCGTCGACGAGGTTGCCGGCGAGCGCGATCACGTCGAACGCGATGGGCGCGACGTAGTTGTTCGGCTCCGGGAAGTCGATCGCGGATCCGTCGTGCGCGAGCTGTCGGATCGCGCCCTGCGCGACCGCGTCCTCGACCTGGCCGGCGAGCTCCTCGACGCCCGACAGGCCGGATCCGGAGACGGCCTGGTAGGTCGCGACGACGAGGCGCTCGAGGCCCGCCTCGGCGTCGAGGACCTTGAGCACCGGCATCGCTGCCATGGTCGTGCAGTTCGGGTTCGCGATGATGCCCTTGACGGCGTTCTTGATCGCGTGCGGGTTGACCTCGCTGACGACGAGGGGAACCTCGTCGTCGCCGCGCCAGGCGCTCGAGTTGTCGACCACCGTCGCACCCGCCGCGGCGAAGCGCGGGGCGTGCTGCTTCGAGGGGCCGCCACCGGCCGAGAACAGCGCGACGTCGATGCCCTCGAGCTCTTCGCTGTTGATGTCTTCGACCGTCACCTCGACGCCGCGATAGGCGAGCGTCTTGCCCGCCGAACGCGGTGATGCGAACAGGCGCAGTTCGCGAATCGGGAAGTCGCGTTCGTCAAGAATTTCGAGCAGCTTGCCACCGACCTGGCCGGTGGCGCCGACGACGGCGAGCGAAACTCCGGATTCAGCAATGCGTGCCATGGGGATCCTCGTGATTCGGGGACGGAAATTTCCTCGATTCTACCGGCGTGGCAGGCATCCCCGGTCCGCCGCCGAAACACGGCGACCTCGCCCGTACACCACGACGCAGTTTTTTCGTCCGAGTGACCCGGATCGCCGTGTGCCTCCCGATTCCGCCAATAGATTGCGTCGTTGTGTACGCAGCGGTGGCGGCGGGAAGCTATGCCTCGGCCGGCGCGATGTACGTGTAGAACGGCACGCGGTCGGCGACACGGTCATAGAGGCGCTGCGCATCGACGTTCGTCTCGGAGGTGATCCACCGGACCTCGCTCAGGCCCTCCTCGATCGCGATCCGCTGCAGGTTCGCGATCAGTGCCGATCCCACGCCCGTGCCGCGCTGATCCGGATCCGTGAACAGGTCGTCGAGGAAGATCGCCGTCGCGCCGCGCGACGGCCGCGCGAAGAGGCGCCAATGGGCGATCGCGACGGGACGGCCCTCGCGGACCGCGACGTGGCCGACGAGTTCGTGCGCGGGATCCATCAGCCAGCCCCACACCGTCTCGATGACGCGCTCGTCGTGTTCCATGCCATAGAAGTCGCGGTAGCCGCGGAACAGGCGGCCCCAGGCGGTCCGGTCGGCGGCGTCGACAGTGCGGATCTCGATCTCAGCGGTCATATGTTTCAGGCTAACCCCCGTGCGAGAACGCGGAAGACGCCGCCCTGCAGGAACAGGACGGCGTCTTCCGCGCGGGCGTTCAGCGGCCGGTGCCGGCGTAGACCGTGGCTTCGATGTCGCTGTCGAGACCATAGGCGGTGTGGACGGCGCGGGCCGCCCCGTCCAGGTCGGTCTCGCGGAGGACGACCGAGATGCGGATCTCACTGGTCGAGATCATCTCGACGTTGATCCCGTTCGTCGAGAGCGCCTCGAACAGCGTCATCGTGACGCCCGAGTGCGAACGCATTCCGGCGCCGACGACCGAGAGCTTGCCGATCTGGTCGTCGAACACGACCTGCTCGTAGCCGAGGTCCTCCTGTTCGGCCTGCAACTGCTTCGCGACGGCCGCGCCCTGCTCCTTCGGGAGCGTGAACGAGATGTCCGTGCGGCCGCGGCTCGCCGACTGCACGTTCTGCACGATCATGTCGATGTTCGCGCCCGCCTTGGCGACGCGGGAGAAGATCGCCGAGGCGGATCCGGGCACATCGGGCACACCGACGAGCGTGATCTTCGCCTGGCTGCGGTCGATTGCGACGCCCGCGACGACGGGCTCTTCCTTGCCGATGACGTCGGACATTTCTTCTCCCTTGGACTGGTTCGGGGCGGTCATGCCCTTGCCGAGAACGTACGTGCCCTCGTTCGACGTGAACGTGGAGCGGGCGTGAATGAGGACATTATGGCGACGGGCGTACTCGACCGCGCGAATGTAGAGGACCTTGGCGCCGTTCGCGGCGAGCTCGAGCATCTCGTCGGCGTCGATCGTGTCGAGCTTCTTCGCGAGCGGCACGACGCGCGGGTCGCAGGTGAAGATGCCGTCGACATCGCTGTAGATCTCGCAGACATCGGCCTCGAGCGCCGCGGCGAGCGCGACGGCCGTCGTGTCGGATCCACCGCGGCCGAGCGTCGTGATGTCGCGGGTGTCGCGGTTGAAGCCCTGGAAACCCGCGACGATAACGATGGCGCCCTCGTCGAGGGCCTCGCGCAGGCGCACGGGCGTCACGTCGAGGATACGGGCGTGGCCGTGCTCGGCGGTCGTGATCATGCCGGCCTGGCTACCCGTGAACGAGCGCGCCTCGTACCCCATGCCATGGATAGCCATGGCGAGGAGAGCCATCGAGATACGCTCGCCGCTCGAGAGCAGCATGTCGAGTTCGCGGGGGGCGGGCGTCGGGGCGACGGCGCCGGCGAGGTCGAGAAGATCGTCGGTCGTGTCGCCCATCGCGCTGACGGCCACGACGACATCGTTACCGGCACGGCGCGTGTCGACGATTCGCTTCGCGACGCGCTTGATGCTCTCGGCATCCGCGACGGACGAACCACCGAACTTTTGCACGATCAATGCCACTGTGACGCTCCTGGAGTGATCAGAATGCGCGCGGAATCGCGCGCCCCGCTAGTTTATGCCGTGCGACGACAAGCTCAGAATCGGCCTATGCCGATCGACGCCCCGCGAATGCCCGGCCGAGGGTGACCTCGTCGGCATACTCGAGGTCGCCGCCGACCGGCAGCCCGGAGGCGAGACGAGTGACGGCGATCTGCATGTCGGCCATCAACCGGCTGAGGTAGGCGGCGGTCGCCTCCCCCTCGAGGTTGGGGTTCGTGGCGAGGATGATCTCTTGCACCGTGCCGTCGGCGAGGCGCGTCATGAGCTCGCGGATCCGCAGTTCGGCCGGCCCCACGCCCGCCATCGGATTGATGGCGCCGCCGAGCACGTGATAGAGCCCGCGGAACTCGCGCGTGCGCTCGATCGCCGACACGTCCTTTGCGTCTTCGACGACGCAGATGAGGGTCTGGTCGCGGCGCGGGTCGCGGCAGATGGCGCAGAGCTCGGATTCCGACACGTTGCCGCATCGCTCGCAGAACTTCACGCGCTCCCGCACCTCGGCGAGCAGCTTCGCGAGGCGCGAGACGTCGAAGCTCGGCGTCTGGAGGATGTGAAATGCGATGCGCTGGGCCGATTTCGGGCCCACTCCCGGCAGTCGGCCGAGTTCGTCGATCAGTTCCTGGACGATTCCGTCGTACATAGATGGTCTTTCTGGTTACTGGAACCGCGTCGGAGGCATATAGTCCTCCTCGTGGAGGAAGATCGCGCCGAGCTTCTGCCGCACGACGGCCTCGCCGTAGCGCTGCACTCCCTCGTCGAGCTGCACCTGGCGCGACTGCACCGTCGGCGCCGAGTAGGCCGGTTCCTCCGGCGGGTACTCGTCGTAGGGATCCGGCGGCACATCGTCGTCCGGAACCGGGTCGGCTCCTCCCGTGAAGGGCGGCGGTGCGACCGCCGGTGCCCCGTAGCCGGGGGCGGCCGTCGGCGCGGATCGGGCGGGAGCCGCGACGGCCCACGATGCCGTCGGCCCAGCCGAGGTCTCGCGCTCGGCTGGGGCCGGCGCGACTGTGGGCGCGGGGGCCTCCGCGACCGGCGCCGCGGATCTGCCAGGGCCGATGCCGCTCGAGGGTCGACCGCCCACCGGGGCGGTGGCCGACTCCGCGCCCTCGGCCGATGTCTCGCCGCGGTGGTCGTTCGCGCCCGATTCCGAGATCGAGGTGGACGGCGTCTGCGGCGCGGACGCCGAAACGTCGGGGGACGTGCCTCCGGGGACCACCGTATCGGTGCCGGGGGCAGCGACCGTGGCTCCCGGGATCGGCGCGACGGCCCAGCCGGTCGCCGGCGCCGCCGACGATGCCGTCACCTGCGGTTCGGGCCGAGCGGCCGGAGCGGCCTGTGCCGCGGGGGCGCCGCCATGGGGCGGACCCTGCGGGGCGGGCCCGGATCCTCCCGGGCCGCTGTCGCCCGGGATGTGCTTGGCGACGAAGCGCACGCGAATGCTGAAGACGTTCTCGATCGCGTCGCGCAGGTCGGCGCTGGGACCGGATCCGTCGGCCGCGCGCGTCTTGAACTGTGCGAGGTCGCCGGGGTTCGTGAACGCGAGGCGCACGATGTCGTCCTTCACCCCCGCGGGCGATGCCGCCTGCAGCACGAGCCATGTCGAGCGGTTCGTCCGCTCGATATCGGCGATCACGCGCGGCCAGGCCGCGCGCAACGTCTCGCCGGTGAACGGGGCGGGCTCCGCCGGTGCGTCTCTCTCGGGAACTGGCGCGGTGGACGCAGCTTCAGCATCGTCCGCCGGTGCCGACACGGCAGAGACCGTCGACGCTGCCGATGCGGAGGAGCCGGGCTGCGCGGGAGCCGGTTCGGGGCTCGACACCGAGGCCGTGCCCGAGGGGCTTTGCTCGGGCACGGCGGATGCGCCCGGCTGCTCTCGTGCGCTGGTCGCCCATGCGGCGCCCGGAACGTCATCCGACTCCGGAGGCCCGCTCGGTGCGACGGGTGCGGCGTCAGGAGTCGGCTCCTCAGACGGCGTTACGGCGGGTGGCGCCGACGCAGCGGGGCGGGTGTCCGCTCCGGTCTCGTCTTCCTTAGTACCGTCGACGGTGGGCGACGCAACGGGCGCGGGGGCGGCAACGGACGTCTCTTCTGTCAGCTCTCCGTCTGACCTGGGCGAGGCCGCAGGCGTCGAGACCACTGAAGCGGCGGCCGCGGGGGCCGCAGCGGAAACCGGAGGAGCGGCGACGCTCGGTGAGGCGACCGTTGCGGGTGCGGTCGACGGCTCGGAATCCGCCGTGGTCGACGAGGTCTCCCGGCCCGTCGGCACCGCGACGGGCTTGACCGTGGGCGCGGCCATCGGCTCCGCGACGGGCACCGCCGGTGAAGACTCGGGCGTCGCGGAGGCCTCCCGGCCCGTCGGGGCAGCGACCGGCGATGCCGTCGGCGCCGCAGCCGCGCGGGCCTCCGACGCCGGCATCGACGCCCGGGGAGCCTCGGGAGTTGCGGAACCGTTGCCCGTCGGAGCACCCGGGAGCGCCTCGGCGGCGGGCACGGCGCCGTCGGCCGTCAGCACCCGCGCGATCATCAGCTCAAGCTGCAGGCGAGGCGAGGTCGCGCCGACCATGCCGTCGAGGGCGGCGCTCACGAGGTCGGCGGCCTTCGAGAGCCGCGCGACGCCGTAGGCGGCGGCCTGCGCCGACATCCGTTCGAGCTCGTCGGCGGGCAGCCCGCGCAGCACCGTGGCGGCCTGGTCGCCCGTGGCCGCGATGACGATGAGGTCGCGCAGACGCTCGAGCAGATCGTCGACGAAGCGGCGTGGATCCTGCCCGGTCTGCACGACGCGGTCGACCGCTGCGAAGGCGCCCGCGGGCGTGCCCGCCGCGAAGGCGTCAACGACCTCGTCGAGCAACTCGCCGTGCGTGTATCCCAGCAGCGCGACGGCGCGCTCGTACGACACGGCGGCGCCCTCGGACCCGGCGATCAGCTGGTCGAGGATCGACAGCGTGTCGCGCGGCGAGCCGGCGCCCGCGCGCACGACGAGCGGCAGCACTCCGGGGTCCGGCGCGATGCCCTCCTCGCCACACAGCTTCTCGACGTATTCGATCATGGCCGCGGGCGGCACGAGCCGGAACGGGTAGTGGTGCGTGCGCGAGCGGATCGTGCCGATGACCTTCTCGGGCTCGGTCGTCGCGAAGATGAACTTCACGTGCGGCGGCGGCTCCTCCACGAGCTTCAGCAGCGCGTTGAAGCCCTGCGGCGTGACCATGTGTGCCTCGTCGAGGATGAAGATCTTGTAGCGGTCGCGCGCCGGAGCGAACACTGCGCGCTCGCGCAGATCGCGGGCGTCGTCGACGCCGTTGTGGCTAGCGGCGTCGATCTCGACGACGTCGAGCGAACCACCGCCCGTGCGTGACAGCTCGACACAGCTCGGGCAGACGCCGCACGGGGTGTCGGTCGGACCCTCGGCGCAGTTCAGGCAGCGAGCGAGGATGCGCGCCGACGTCGTCTTGCCGCATCCGCGCGGGCCCGAGAACAGGTACGCGTGCCCGATGCGGTCGTTTCGCAGAGCCGTCATCAACGGGTCGGTCACCTGCGATTGACCGATCATCTCGGCAAAGGTCTCGGGCCGGTAGCGGCGATACAGGGCTGTGCTCACGAACCCAGCCTACGGGGGACCACTGACAAAGGAACTACAGCTCGTCCACCGCCGGGGGCACGATCGCGTTCGGACGGGATCCGTCGTCGCGGCGCGGGCGGCGCAGCGCCGGCTTGCCGGCGCGAACCGGCCCCTGATCGGCGAGCGCGACCGTCACCCGCTCCCCCGGAGCGACCTCGTAACGCACCCCCCGGACCGCGAACGGCACGCCCGATCCGCCGCCGCCTACGCGCGCCGAAACCTCGATCTCGTCGCGACGGACGGCCACGTCGATCGTCGTGCCGTGCCAGGTCAGCGGGAACGACAGCTCGGGCCAGTCGGCGGGCAGGCGCGGGTCGAAGCTGAGTTCGCCTCCGGCGTCGCGCATGCCGCCGAAGCCGTTCACGAGGCTCATCCAGGCGCCACCGGCCGCGGCGATGTGCACGCCGTCGGACGAGTTCTTGTGCAGGTTCGCGAGGTCGACATACAGCGAGTGCTCGAAGTACTCGCGCGCCAGGTCCTGATACCCGACCTCGGCCGCCATGACCGACTGCGCGACGCCCGACAGCGTCGAGTCGCCCGTCGTCAGCGGGTCGTAGTACTCGAAGTCGGCGAGCTTCTCGGCCTGGGTGAACTCGGCGCTGAGCAGGAACTCGGCGAGCACGATGTCGGCCTGCTTGAGCACCTGGAAGCGGTAGATCACGAGCGGGTGGAAGTGCAGGAGGAGCGGGCGCTTCGACGCCGGGGTGTTCTCGATGTCCCAGATCTCGCGCTCGAGGAAGAGCGCGTCCTGCGGGTGGATCCCCGCGTCCTCGTGGAACGGGATGTGCATCGCGCGCCCCGCCGCCTCCCAGCGCTCGGCCTCGTCGGGCTCGAGAGTGAGGCGGTCGGCCATGCTGCGGTAGCGGTCGGGCGCGCGGTGCGCGATCTCGCGCACGACGTATGCCGCGGCGCGCAGGTTGAAACGCGCCATGGCGTTCGTGAACAGGTTGTCGTTGACGACGGTCGTGTACTCGTCGGGACCCGTGACGCCGTGGATGTGGAACGAGTCGTCGCGCCAGAAGCCGAGGGTCTCCCACAGGCGGGCCGTCTCGACGAGCAGGTCGACGCCCTCGTTCGCCATGAACTCCTCGTCGCCGGTCGCCCGCACGTACTTCACGAGGGCATAGGCGACGTCGGCGTTGATGTGGTACTGCGCCGTGCCCGCGGCGTAGTAGGCCGAGGCCTCCTCGCCGTTGATCGTGCGCCACGGGATCAGCGCACCGGCCTCGCTCACCTGCGAGGCCCGGCGGCGCGCAGCCGGCAACATCGCGGAGCGGGCGCGCAGCGCGTTGCGGGCCCACCACGGCGAGGTGTAGTCGAGGAACGGCATCACATAGATCTCGGTGTCCCAGAAGTAGTGCCCGCTGTACCCGGATCCGGTCATGCCCTTCGCGGGCACGCCCCAGCCGTCCGCACGGGCGGACGCCATCGCCACCTGCAGCAGACACCATCGCGTGGCCTGCTGCAGGTCGTCGTGACCGGCGATCTTGACGTCCGAACGACCCCAGAAGGCGTCGAGCCACGCGCGCTGCCGCTCGAGGATGCTGTCGAGCCCCGCCGCGAGCGCGCGGTCGATGGTGCGGCGACCGCGGTCGATGAGCTCGGCCGCCGGCACACCGCGAGAGGTGTGGTAGGCGACGAACTTCGTGACCGTGATCGGCACGCCCGCCTTCGCGTTGATGCGGAACACGTTCTTCGCCATGTCCGGCTCGATGAGGCCGCGCGACTCATGTTCGTTCTCGGTGTCGACGATATGGTCGGCGACGACCGCGAGCGTCATGCCGCTCGATGCCGTGCGATACGACAGCGTCGCGCGCGCGCCGTCCTGCCAGTGTTCGTGTGGGATGAGGACGCGATCCGGGATCTGCTCGGACTTACGGGGATCCGCGACCTCGGCGGTACCGGCCGCGTGCGCCGCCGCCGGGCGGCCACCGTACACGTCCTCGCCATCTTGCCGGTTGATGATCTGACAGTTGACGACAACAGGCGCGTCGGCGTTCAGCACGGTCACGCGCATCTGCAGCACTGCGAGGTGGCGATCGTCGAACGAGATCAGGCGGCGCGACTCGAGCAGCACCTCCTTGCCTGAGGGCGTAACCCAGCGGATCCGGCGATTCTGCGTCGCATCGCGGAAGTCGAGACTGCGCTCGTATTCGGTGACCTCGGCGATGTCGATCGACATCGGTTCGTCGTCGACGTAGACGCGCATGATCTTCGCATCGGGCACGTTGACGATCGTCTGGCCGACCTCGGCGAAGCCGTAGGCGTTCTCGGCGTGGCGGATCGGCCACGTCTCGTGGAAGCCGTTAATGAAGGTACCGTGCTCGTGCGCGTGACGGCCCTCCGGGTAGTCGGCGCGCATGCCGAGATACCCGTTGCCGATCGCGAAGTTCGTCTCGGTGACCCCGAGATCAGATGCGTCGAAACGTGTCTCGACGAGCCGCCAGGGGTCAACGGGGAAGCGTTCGCGGTCGATCATTCGAGTCCTTCCAGCAGTTCGGAGAGGTCGTTCACGATGAGGTGTGCGCCTGCGGCGCGGAGGGTGTCTGCGCCGGCGCCGCGATCGACGCCGATGACGAGGCCGAAGCCGCCCGCGACGCCGGATTCGACGCCGGCGATCGCGTCTTCGACAACGACCGCGCGGGCGGGATCCGTGCCGAGCTCGCGCGCTCCCTCGAGGAACACGTCGGGAGCCGGCTTCGACGGCAGATGCTTCGTCTCCGCCGTGACGCCGTCGACGATCACGGGGAAACGGTCGATGATGCCGGCGGCCGTGAGCACCGGGCGGGCGTTTTTCGAGCTCGACACGATCGCGACCGGAACACCGGCCCGTTCGAGCGCATCGACCAGGGCGAGCGACCCGGGATACGGCGCGATCCCCTCGCGCTCGAGCACGGCGAGGAACGCGCCGTTCTTCCGGTTGCCGACCCCGCAGACGGTGTCGGCGCTCGGCGGATCCGTGGGATCTCCCCACGGCAGTTCGACGTTGCGGCTGTGCAGCAGGGCGGCGACGCCGTCGTAGCGCTTCTTGCCGTCGACGTAGGCGTAGTAGTCGTCGTCGGTGTACGGCGGCGCAATGCTCCAGGCGGCGAAAAGGTCGTCGAACATGGTCTGCCATGCGCGCATGTGCACGTCGGCGGTCGGGGTGATGACGCCGTCGAGATCGAAGAGAACGGCGTCGAAGCCGTTCAACCGGGGGGCGATTGGGTCGGTCACGGGTCGTCTCCCGTCGGGGGTAGCGGGCTTGCCTCGTTGCCCAGCATACGGGTCAATCGCGCGCAGCGACCAGCGTCTGCCGGGCGATCTCCACCTCTTCGTCGGTCGGGACGACCAGCACGGCGACGCGCGAGGCATCCGTCGAGATCCGGGTGATCTCGCCGCGCCGTGCGTTCTCGTTGCGTTCGGGGTCGAGCTCGACACCCGCGAACTCCAGACCGCGCAGCGCGCCGGCGCGGATGTGCGCGACGTTCTCGCCGACGCCCGCCGTGAAGCTGATCACGTCGGCCCCTCCGAGCTGCGCGAGATATGCCCCCGCGTACGCGCGCAGGCGATGCGTGTAGACGTCGATCGCGAGGCGAGCATCGGCTTCTCCCGCCTCGGCGCGCGCTGTCAGGTCACGCATGTCGTTCGCGCCCGCGAGACCCACGAGGCCGCTCTTCTTGTTCAGAAGATCGTCGATCTCGTTGACGGTGAGCCCCGCGCGACGCTGCAGATGGACAAGGATCGCGGGGTCGATGTCGCCCGTGCGAGTGCCCATCACCAGTCCCTCCAACGGAGTGAAGCCCATCGACGTCTCCACCGACCGACCGCCGTCGACCGCGGTCACGCTCGCGCCGTTGCCCAGGTGGAAGACGATCTGCTTCAGCTCTCCGAGCGACCTGCCGAGGTACGCTGCGGCCGCTTCACTCACGAACTTGTGGCTCGTGCCGTGGAAGCCGTAGCGGCGGATCCGGTGCTTCTGCGCCGTCTCGCGCTCGAGCGCGTAGGTATATGCCTCCGCCGGCATGGTCTGGTGGAACGCCGTGTCGAAGACGGCCACGTGCGGCACGTCGGCGAAGGCGCGTCGCGCGGCGCGGATCCCCTGGAGCGCACCCGGGTTGTGCAGCGGCGCGAGCACCGAGAGATCGTCGATGTTGATCTCGACGAGATCGTCGATGAGCGTCGCCTCGAAGAAGCGTGCACCGCCGTGCACAACACGATGGCCGACGGCGACCGGTGCGTGCTCGTCGAGCGAGGGGCCGTGGCCCGCGAAGGCGTCGAGCATCAGACGGAACCCCGCGGTGTGGTTCGGGATCGGCCGTTCGATCTCGAACGACTCACCGGCCGTCTTGTGCTCGGCGCGCCCCGCGGGCTCCCCGATCCGCTCGACGAGCCCGGAGGCGAGCACGTGCTCACCGTCCATCTCGATGAGCTGGTACTTGAACGACGATGAACCGCTGTTGACGACGAGGACGACGGGCATGTCAGCTCTCCTGGGCCTGGATGGCGGTGATGACGACAGTGTTGACGATGTCGTCGACGAGGGCGCCGCGCGACAGGTCGTTGATGGGCTTGTTCAGGCCCTGCAGTACGGGACCGATCGCCACGGCGCCTGCCGAGCGCTGCACCGCCTTGTAGGTGTTGTTGCCGGTGTTCAGGTCGGGGAAGACGAACACGGTCGCACGGCCCGCGACGGCCGATCCGGGCATCTTGGCTCTTGCGACCGCCGCGTCGGCGGCCGCGTCGTACTGAATCGGGCCCTCGATCGGCAGCTCCGGCGCGCGCTCACGCGCCAGCCGGGTCGCCTCGCGCACCTTCTCGACCTCCTCGCCGGATCCGGATTCGCCCGTCGAGTACGACAGCATCGCGACGCGCGGTTCGATGCCGAACCGTGCGGCGGTGTTCGCTGACGAGATCGCGATGTCGCTGAGCTGCTCGCTCGTCGGATCCGGGATCACGGCGCAGTCGCCGTAGACGAGCACGCGGTCGGCGAGCGCCATGAGGAAGACACTCGAGACGACGGAGACTCCGGGCCGGGTCTTGATGATCTCGAACGATGGCCGGATCGTGTGCGCGGTGGTGTGGGCCGCGCCGGACACCATGCCGTCCGCGTCGCCCATGTGCACCATCATCGTGCCGAAATACGACACGTCGGTGACGAGGTCGGCGGCCTTGTCGTAGGTCATGCCCTTGTGGGCGCGCAGGCGCGTGTACTCGGTCGCGAAGCGGTCGACGTAGGCGGGGTCGAAGGGGCTCAGAACCTTCGCCTCGCGGATGTCGAGGCCGAGTTCGACGGCGCGGGCGCGAACGTCGGAGGGTTCGCCGAGGATCGTCAGCTCGGCGACGCCGCGCTCCAACAGGATGGCCGCGGCCTTCAGGATCCGGTCGTCGCCGCCCTCGGGGAGCACGATGTGGCGCCGGTTGCCGCGCGCTCGCTCCATGAGCTGGTGCTGGAACATGATGGGCGTCACGACGGTCGCGTTCGCGACGCCGAGCACGCGCACGAGCTCGGTGATGTCCACGCTCTGCTCGAAGAGGCTGAGGGCGCGGTTGTAGCGCTGTGGGCTCGACGCCGCGAGGCGCCCGCGGGCCGACATGATGCGCACCGCCGTCGGATAGGTGTCGCCCGAGGTGCGGATGATGGGGATCGACGTGGCGAGGCCGTCGACGAGGCGCTGGAGCGGCTCGGGGATCTCGAAGGGCCCGTTGAGCACGATGCCGGCGAGCGAGGGGAAGGTGCCCGAGCTGTTGGCGCTGAGCGCCGCGAGCAGGGCGTCGCCGCGATCGGCGGCGATGAGCACCACGTCGCCCTCGTCGAGGCGCGGCAGGATGTTCGCCATCGACATGCCCGCCACGGTGACGCCGAGCGCCTCGCGGGCGAGGAGCGCCTCGTCGCCCTTGACGAGCTCACCGTCGACCGCACGCATGACGTCGGCCATCGTGGGTGCCACGAGCAGGCGGTCCTCCGGCAGGGCCCACACGGGAGTGCCCGGCGTGTGCGGGGCGACGGCGTCGACGATCTCCGCTGCGCGGTCGCCGTCGGCGCGGTTCACGATCGTCGCCGCGAGCTCGGCGTTGCCGCGGCGCAGCTCGCCCACCGCGAGCGCCGCCAGCTGACCGACCTGCTGCGGCGTACGCGCCTCGGTGGATCCGAGCCGCTCGGTGTGCCCCTGCAGCTGACGGCCGCCGAGCACCAGCAGCACGGGAGTGGCGAGGTTCGCCGCGATGCGGGCGTTGAAGGCCAGCTCGGCCGGGCTCCCCACGTCGGTGTAGTCGCTTCCGAGCACCACCACGGCGTCGCTCTGCGCCGCGACCCTCGTGTAGCGGTCGACGATCTTCACGAGCGCCGCCTCGGGATCGGCCCGCACATCGTCGTAGGTGGCGCCGATGCAGTCGTCGTATGCCAGGTCCACCCCGTCGTGGTCGAGCAGCATCTCGAGCACGTAGTCGCGCTCGATCGTCGACCGCGCGATCGCGCGGAACACGCCGACGCGGGGTGTGACCCTGCTCAACGAATCGAGAACACCGAGGGCCACGGTCGACTTGCCGGAATGACCCTCTGCAGACGTGATGTAGATGCTTCTCGCCACGAGAGCCACGCTACCCCGGCCCGCCTGAGCGCGGACGCGTTCCCAGGTACAAAAAAGACTCTCCGCGTACCCGACAGAGCCCGGTTACCCTTGCTACGTTTCCGTCCTGGGGGAGTTGGCCTGGATGCCGTCACGCGGAGAGCCGATACCAGCCTAACAGGATCGCGGGGCCGTTCCCGACACTAGGCTGAGAACGATGTCTGAGACGACGATGACTCCCGAGCACTTCCACGCGGCGACCGAGCGGATCGCCGCCAATATGCGACGCGTGATCGACGGAAAGGATCACGCGATCGAGGCCGCGCTCATCGCGGTCCTCGCCGAGGGGCACCTGCTCGTCGAAGACGTGCCGGGCGTCGGCAAGACGGTGCTCGCCCGCGCGCTCGCGGCGTCGATCCATGCCGAGGTCCGACGGATCCAGTTCACCCCCGATCTGCTTCCGGGCGACGTGACCGGCGTCAGCGTCTTCAACCCCGTGAACCGCACCTTCGAGTTCACGCGTGGCGCGGTCTTCGCGAACGTCGTCATCGCCGACGAGATCAACCGCTCCTCCCCCAAGACGCAGTCGGCCCTGCTCGAGGCGATGGAGGAGCGTCAGGTGTCCGTCGACGGCCGCACGCACGCCCTGCCGGTGCCGTTCTTCGTCATGGCGACCCAGAACCCGCTTGAGATGGACGGCACCTACGCCCTCCCCGAGGCGCAGCTCGACCGGTTCATGATGCGCATGTCGATGGGCTACCCCGATGCCGATGCCGAACAGCTCATGCTGCGTCAGCGCGACACCGCGAACCCGCTCGCCGAGCTGCGCCCCGTGATCGACCTCGACGGTGTCTCGCGGCTGATCGACTTCGTGCGCCGCGTGCACATCTCGCCCGTCGTCGAGCGCTATGCCGTCCTGCTCGCGCAGGCGACCCGATCGCACGACGCGCTCCGCCTCGGCGCCAGCCCCCGCGCGACGCTGCAGCTCGTGCGCGCCGCGAAGGCCCGCGCAGCCCTGCAGGGCCGGTCCTTCGTCATCCCGGACGACGTCGCGAGTCTCGTTCCCCCCGTCTTCGCGCACCGGCTGATCCCGGCACACCGCCAGGCGCACGCGCGGGGCGCGGATCCGGTGCTCGCCACGCTGCACGAGATCGTGCAGCGTGTCGCCGTCCCCGCCTCGGCATGACGGCGGTCGGCGCGCGCTTCCGCCCCACCTGGCGGGGCATCGGCATGCTCGCCGTCGCGGCGTTCCTCCTCGCCGGGGGGATCGCCCTCTCGCGCATCGAACTGGTCTATCTCGCGGCGGCCCTGCTCATCGCCGTGGCGCTCTCCTGGCTCACGGTCGCGATCATGCGCGTGCCGCGGCGGGTCGAGCGCGTGCTCGGATCCGAGGCGCCCCCCGCGGGCGCGCCCCTGCGAGTTCTCACCCGCCTCGACACGCGCTCCGCGTTCGACGACGCACGCGAACTCGTCTCCCCGGGCCTCGACCTCGTCGAATCGTCCCGTGATGAGCGTGGCCTCACGAGCGTCGTCGTACCGGCCCGGCGCGGTGTGCATCGCCTCGGCCCGCTCCGGCTCGAGCGCCTCGCTCCGTTCGGATCCGCACTCCGCCGCCGCGCCGCGGGCGGATCCGTCGAGATCGTCGCGGTGCCGCCCGTCGTCACTCTCATCTCGTACCGTTCCGGCGGTTCGGCGGGCGACAACGCTACCCGCCCCGGCCCGCAGGGGCAGGGCACCGACAACCTCATTCCCCGTCCCTACGCGCCGGGAGACTCGATCCGGCGCGTGCATTGGCGCGCATCCGCCCACCACGGCGACCTCATGGTGCGCGAGGAGGAACGCGAGCAGACCGCATCCGCGACCGTCGTGATCGACACGGATCCGGCGAGCTGGGCGGACGACGACGCGTTCGACCGCGCGCTGAGTGCGCTCGTCTCGATCGTCTCCCGCCTGCACGGCGACGGTTTCCTCGTCTCGGTGCGCACGACGGGCGGCACCGTGCTCGCCGAGGTCGCGACGACCGCCGACCTCGACCGCCTGCTCCTCGCGTGCGCGCGCCTCGAGCCGGCAGCGGCGCCCCTCGCACCGTTCGCCGAGACCGGCGTCGTCGTCGCCATCGGCCGCGCCGCGTGGGCACCGACGACCCCCGCACCGCACGTTCTGCTCTCACCCACGCCCGTCATCGCACCGGGCTGGCAGCAGGCAGTTCTCGGCGACGACATCCCCCAGACATGGAGCGATGCGATCTCCGGCGGCGCACGATGAGCCGGCCCCGGATCCTGCCGCACCTCGCCGTCATCGCGGCGCTCGTGACCGCGATCCTGCCGCTCACGACGCTGCTCGAGTCCGGATGGTTCGGTCCCTCGGTCGCGGCTGCGGTCGCCATCGTCGCGGCAGGATACGCGGGCCGTTGGGTGCACGGATCCGTCGCGGCGGCCCTCCAGGGGCTCGTCTGGTTCGTCTCCATCTGGTGGGCGTACCCGGGCGGGCTCGGCGACCTCCTCGGGATCGGCGGCTGGGGCGTGCCGCGCGTCATCGAGGCAGCCGGCGCGCAGATCATGACGAGCGTCGCCCCCGTCGACGCGGGCGCTCCCCTGAGATTCGCGCTCGTCGGCTCGATCGGTTTCCTCGCGATCCTCGTCGACGCCACCGCGAACGCCTGGCGCATGCCGCTCGTCGCCGCGTTCCCGCTCGCGGCGGTCTTCATCGCGCCGCAGATCGCCGTCCCCCAGGGCGATCATCTGCTCTACGCCGTCGCGTTCGCGATCGCGATCCTGCTGCTGATCGCTTCGCGCGGATCCCGCGAGCCCCGTCGGCGCTCGCAGATCGTGACCGTCGCGATCGTCGTCGTCGCCGCGTGCGCCGCCCTCGTCGCCGCGCCCGCGATCCCCTTCGCCCCCACGACAGGCGTCTCTTTCTACACCCGCCCCACGAGCGTCGACGTGTCGATCGAACTCGGCGACGACCTGCGCAACCGCTCGAACGTCGAGGTCCTGCAGGTGCGCACCAACCTCGCCGCGGCTCCCTACCTGCGGCTGGCGACTCACACCCGTTTCGACGACGACGGCTGGCATGTCGACGTGGGCGCGACCGATCCCCTCCACAACGGCTTCGGCCCCGTCGAGGCCGCGGATGCCATCGAGACGGTGGCGCGCACCACCTGGATCGGCCGGGTGCGGCTCGACACCCAGTTCCTGCCGCTGCCCGAGGGCGCCGTAGCGGTCGACGGCGTCGGCCGCGACTGGCAGGGCATGATGGGCAACCGCACCGCGCGGACCTCGACTGGCACGACGCAGGGGCTCGAATACTCGGTGCGCTCGGTCGAAGTCGCGCCCACGCGCGAGCAGTTCGAGGCGCTGCGCGTCAGCGACGGCCCCGGGGAGGCGCTCGAGCTCCCTCCCGAGGCACGGAACGGATCCATCGGGCAGACGGCGCGCACGGTCGTCGCCGACGCCCGCACGCCGTACGAGAGCGCGATCGCGCTGCAATCGTGGCTGCGCTCGGACGAGTTCGGCTACTCCCTCGACACTCCCGTCACTGACGGCTTCGACGGCAGCGACGTCGAGGCGATCGAGCGCTTCCTTGAGGTGCGCGAGGGCTATTGCGTGCACTTCGCGAGCGCGTTCACGCTCATGGCGCGCTCGATCGGCCTGCCCACGCGCATCGCCGTCGGCTATCTGCCCGGGACGGCCACGAGCGATCGCGTCGAAGGGCGCACCGTCTATTCGGTGACGGCCGATCGGCTGCACGCCTGGCCCGAGGTCTACTTCGACGGCATCGGGTGGACCCAGTTCGATCCGACCCCCGCGGTCGCCCAGGCACAGAACGTCACGGCTGAGGACGCCGGCGAACAACCGGCACCCGAGCCGACGGTTCCGCCCGAGCCGGACGATGCTGCTGACGCCCCCGAGCCGACGGCCACCGCATCGACCTCCCCCACCCCGTCGGAGAGCGCGGCCGCTCCATCCGCGCCCATCGAAGGCGACGCGGGTGCCGGCCCGGTCGTCGCGCTCGCGTTCGTCGCCGCACTCGTGCTCGCCGCCCTCCCGTGGACGGTGCGGCGCGCGATCCGGCTCGCGCGCCTCTCGGCGGCGCGGCGCGGCGACGCGCTCGTCGCCTGGCGCGAGCTCGTCGCCATGGTCGACGATGCGCGGATCCCCCGCAACCCGGCCCATTCCGAGCGCGTTCTCGCGCGCGCTCTCGTGTCGCGATCCGGCGTTCCCGGATCCGCGCCCCTCGATGCCGAGGCGCTCTTCGCGCTCGTCGACGCGGTCGAGCACGCGCGCTACAGCGGATCCGCTCCGCGCAGCGGAAACCTCGCCGCGCCCCTGCGCGCGCTCGCGCCGGGGCTCCGGCCCGCGTGGTGGGGCCTGCTGCCCGGCTCACTCTGGCGGCGGTAGAACCACGAAAGCCCGACCGGAACGGTCGGGCTTTCGCGATATGTGGCGGTGCCTAGGGGATTTGAACCCCTGATGCAAGTTACCCCGCATACACGGATTCCAGCCGTGCTCCTTAGGCCGCTCGGACAAGGCACCGTCGAACAGTCTACGACATCCCCGACCGCGCCCTCGACCGCACGGTTCCCGGGCGTGCCTCAGGAGGCGCGGAACAGGTGCACCGTCCCGTCATCGTCGACCGTCACGACGTATCCGTCGCGGGCCGCGACGAAGGATCCGGGCAGTGCCTCGGTGCGGGCCGCGCCCGTGCGATCGACCGCCACGACGCCGTCACCCTGCGTCCAGATGTAGTCGCCGTCGATCCGGACCGCGCTCGTAAGAGCGCCCTCCTCCGCACCGGGCAGTGCCGGGGATCCATCGAAGGTGATCGTCTCGCCCGACGCGTCGATCCACGCGACGAGGTCGTCGCCCACGACGGGGTCGACGGGGAAGCGCCCCATCGACACGACTTCGCCGGTTGCGACGTCGACGATGTCCGCCTCCGGATCCGCGGCCGCCGCGTAGCTCGCGTTCGCCTGCCGCGGCAGCCAGGTGCCGGACCCGCCACGCCAGCGCTCGTCGCCCGTGGCGGCGTCGAACGCGACGAGCTCGCCGCCCGCCTCGCCGAGAATCGTGTCGCCCGCGATGCTGACGAGATGGGCATCGCGCGTCGCCCAGCGGACCGCGCCGTCCGAGGCATTCGCCGCGAGGGCGACCGTCGTGTTGCCACCGCCGTCGAGCTGAGCCTCGACCTCGACGACGACGCTGTCGGCGGTCGCATCGAGCACCGTCGTGTGCATGCTGATGCCCGAGATGTCGTCGCCGAGGCGCTCGGTCAGATCGCTCGTCCACATCACCGCCCCGTCGGCCGGGTTGAGCATCGCGATGCCGGCGCGATACGGATCGTCCATGCAACGAGTGCCCCCGCCGCAGAGGTTGCCGAAGATCGGTACGACATACCCCTCGGCGTCTCCGCGCTGCACGGCGCCGCCGGCGAATTCGAGCAGCCCGCGTCCGAAGCCGTGATCGAGCACGATCTGATACGACTCGTATGTCGTGATGTCCCACGACAGCTCGCCCGAGCCGGCGTCCCACGCGTCGACGCCGATGATGTTCTCGGGGCCCGGCCGCGTTGCGAGGAGCCGGCCCGATGCGAGCCCGACGACCTCCGACCGATCCGCCTCGGCATACGCCGGCGCCCCCTGCAGCTCGACGGGAGCGAGGTCGAGATCCGCGGCGCCGTCGCCCTCGTAGACGGTGGGGGCGCCCTTCGTCGGAGCGGGTGTCTCGGTATCCGGCGAAGGCCCTCCGAGGCTCTCGCACCCCGACACCGTGAGCGCTGCCGCAACGATTCCGACGGCAGCCCACATTCGCACAGCTCTCTGCTTCACCACGCCCTCACCGTATCGGACGTTCCCTACGCGCACGCGTCGGTAGGCTAGCGAGGACGGCACCAGAGAAGGAGCAGCTGTGGAGAAACGGATCCTCGGACGGACGGGACGCGAGGTCTCGGTCATCGGCCTCGGAACGTGGCAATTGGGCGCCGACTGGGGGCATCTCAACGAGCTGGAGGCCCTCGACGTGCTCGACGCCGCGGCCGAGACGGGCGTGACGTTCTTCGACACCGCCGATGTGTACGGCGACGGCCGCAGCGAGCAGCGCATCGCCTCGTGGAGGCGCGCGAATCCCTCGTGGAACGGCACCGTGGCGACAAAGATGATCCGCCGTGCGCCCGAGCCCTCGCTGCGATACGCGTCCTACGAGATGTTCCGCGATTGGACCGACCGTTCGCGCCGCAACCTGGACGTCGACACCCTCGACCTCGTGCAGTTGCACTGCCCGAGTGACGACGTGTACGCCGCCGACTTCGTGTTCGATGCGCTCGACACGCTCGTCGACGAGGGATCCATCGCCGCCTACGGCGTGAGCGTCGAAACGTGCGAGCAGGCGCTCTCGGCGATCGCCCGTCCGGGCGTCGCGAGCGTGCAGATCATCCTCAACGCCTTCCGTCAGAAGCCGCTCGAGCGCGTCCTCCCGGCGGCGCGCGAGGCCGGCGTCGGGATCATCGCACGCGTGCCGCTCGCGAGCGGGTTGCTGTCGGGCCGCTATACGAAGCACACGACCTTCGCGGCCGACGACCACCGCAGCTTCAATCGACACGGCGAGTCGTTCGACGTCGGCGAGACCTTCGCAGGCGTGGACTTCGAGACCGGCGTCGAGGCCGCCGACGAGTTCGCCACGCTCGCGAGCCGCATCGGCGCGAACCCCGCACAGGCCGCCCTCGCCTGGATCGCCGCGCAGCCCGGCGTCAGCACCGTGATCCCGGGCGCGCGTACGCCCGAGCAGGCACGCGGTAATTCCCGGGCCGCCGACCTGCACACCCTTCCCGCGACGTTCCTCGAGGGCGTGACGACTCTCTACGACGAGCGCATCCGCCCGCAGGTCCACGACCGCTGGTGATCCCCAGCCTCGTCTCGTCCCTCCTCCCGTTCATCTGACACTTACGCCCGGTTGAGGGCGCGAGGACTCACGAAAAGTGTCATATGAACGGGTGTGGCCCCGAGGATGTTTCTTCCTCGGGGCCACACTTTCGTGCGCTACTCGGCAGCCGATTCAGGGGTCGGGGCGGGTTCGGGCGCCGGCGCCTGCACAGGGGTCTGCTGCTGACCCTGCGCGATGCCGTGGCCGATCGCCTGGCCCTGCAGCATCGCCGACAGGTCGATGCCGGTCGCCTCGCGGACCGTGTCGAACATGGCGCGCATGCCCATGGCCGCCTCGCCGGCCATGTGGGTCGATGCGCCACCCTCGCCGGATCCAGAAAGCACCGTGACGTTGCCCACGTTGGCGTAACCCTTCGCGAACTCCGTCATCATCGGCACGAGGACGTCGAGCGAACGCTGGGCGAGCACCGCGTCCTGGTTCTTCTTGAGCGCCTCGGCCTCCGCCTCAATGGCGGCGGCCTTCGCCTCACCGGCGAGGCGGATCGCGTCGGCGTCGGCCTGGGCGGTCGCGCGACGGGCGTCTGCCTCGGCCTGGGCCTGCACGCGTGTGGCCTCGGCCTCGCGCTCGGCCTTCTGCGCGTCCGCCTCGGCGGCCTTGATGCGCGCGTAGGCGTCGGCATCGGCGCGCTGCTGCTGCTCGTAAAGGCTGATGTCCGCCTCGCGGCGCTGCACATCGGCGGCCGCCTCGGCGTCCTTGATCGCCGCGTACGCGCGGGCATCGGCCTTCTTCTGCTCGTCATACGCGGCGGCGTCTGCCACGCGCTTGACGTCGGCATCCAGCTGGGCCTGCTTGTTCTCGGCCTGCTGCATGAGGACGCCCTGCTCGGCCCGGGCGCGGGCCAGTGCCTCGGCCTGCTCGGCCTCGGCGCGCGCTTCACCGACGTCGGCGGCCGCGGCCGCCTGGTTCTTGTCGTAGGCCGTCTGCTCGATCAGCGTCTCTTCGCTCGTCGCGATCTCTCGCGCCTTGATCTGGCGGTTCGCGTCGATGCGCGCGATCTCGGCCTGACGCTTGACCTTCGAGACCTCTTCGGCGCCGAGGGCGTCGATGTACCCGTTCTCGTCGGTGATGCCCTGGATCTGGAAGCTGTCGAGCACGAGGCCCTGCTCTTCGAGATCGCTCTTGATCAGCGTGGCGATCTGATCGCTCAGCTCCTGGCGGTCGCGCATGAGCTGCTCGACCGTCAGCGTCGCGACGACGCCGCGGAGCGCGCCCTCGAGCTGCTCCGTCGTGAACACCTCGATGGCCTTGTCCTGCGAGACGAAGCGCTCGGCCGCGCGAGCGATCGCCTCGGTCTCGGATCCGACCTTGACGAGCGCGACGCCCGTCACGTCGACCGTGACGCCCTGGATCGACTGGGCCGTCGGCTGCACCATGATCTGGCGGGCGCGGAGCGAGAGCGTCTCGGCGCGCTGCGTGATCGGGTTGACGATCGCGCCGCCGCCGCGGATCACGGTCAGCGCGGACGCGGGCCCGGCTCCGCCCTTCTTGGCCTTTCGACCGACAATCACGAGTGCCTCGTCAGCGCGCGCCACCTTGTACCACGCGCGCATAAGCAGCGTGACGATCAGGCCGATGATCGCGATGATGACGAGCAGAATGATGACGGCGATGACGATCCCCGCCGTCCCGATGGCTGCGAAAAAGCCCACGGTTCTCCCCTTCGGTTGGGCCGACGCAGCGCCACGTTACGAGTGCCCGCCGACGGATGTCCTCCCAGCCTATTAAAAGCGCGTGCTCGGCGCACTCGCAGAACCCGTGACCGGGAGGCGTCCAGCTCGGAATCCATAGACTGAATGCCATGTCTTCTGCCACCGGATCCGCGGGTATCGGACCGCGCGTCACCGCACTCGACGTACTCCGTCTGCTGAGCGAGCTGCTCGCGTTCGGCTCGCTGTGCGTGTGGGGCTTCCTCGCATGGTCGATGCCGTGGAGCATCGTCTGGGGAATCGGCGCGCCCCTCGTGGCGATCCTGATCTGGGCGCTGTTCCTGTCGCCGAAGGCGGTCATCGCGCTGCCCCGCGCGATCCGCACACTCATCGAGCTTCTCGTCTTCGTGAGCGCGACCCTCGCGCTCTGGGCGCTCGACCTGCCGTGGGCGGGCCTCGCCGTGGGCGCCTTCTGCGTCGTCGTCGGCGTCTTCGTCCTGCGGCGCGAGATGCGCTGACGAACGAGAAACGGGCCCGCTCTCGCGGGCCCGTTTCTCGTGGTTCAGATTCCCTGCCACTCCGGCTTGTTGTCGTACGACTCCCGGTAGTAGTCGGCGAACTTCAGCTGGGACGCCGCCGCTTCGTCGATCACGACGGTCACGTGCGGGTGCAGCTGGATCGCGGATCCGGGGAGCGACGCCGACAGCGGCCCCTCGAGAGCTCCCGCGACCGCCTCGGCCTTGCCCTCGCCGAAGGCGAGCAGCACGAGATGTCCCGCCTCGAGGATCGTGCCGAGGCCCTGCGTCAGGCAGTGTCGCGGAACCTCGTCGATCGAGTCGAAGAAGCGGGCGTTGTCCTCGCGAGTCTGGGTCGTCAGCGTCTTCACCCGCGTACGCGAGGCGAACGACGATCCGGGCTCGTTGAAGCCGATGTGGCCGTCGGTACCGATGCCGAGGATCTGAACGTCGATGCCGCCCGCCTCGCGGATCGCCGCCTCATAGCGATCCCCCGCCCCCGCGAGATCCTCGTCGTGCGCGGGCGGAGTCTGGATCCGCTTCGGGTCGAGCCCCAGCGGCTCGACGACCTCACGCGCGATCACGGAAGCATAGGACTCGGGGTGGTCGGCGTCGATGCCGACGTACTCGTCGAGCGCGAAGCCACGCACCTGGGACACATCGACACCCGCAAGCTTCTCGCGTAGCGCCTCGTACACGGGCAGCGGCGTCGAGCCGGTCGCGAGGCCGAGAACAGCGTCGGGACGGGTGCGGATCAGCTCCGCGATCGAGTCCGCGACGAGCGCACCTGCCGATGCGCGGTCCGGAACGATGACGACCTCTGCCATGAATTTCTCCTGAAGGATGGGGAACGAACGTGTTCTCCGATCCTCTCAGAGATCCGTCCCACGCGATCGTAAACACTTCGTGATCGTTCCAGGGGCTGTCACGCGGCTCCCGGTCGTACGATGAACAAGACGAAGCGCGATTTGTGGCGCTCGCAAGTTGGGGGAGATCTCGATGACCGACCTGGCGACGGAAAAGACGCAGGATCTGGGCGACACCACGGAGGCACAGCCGGAGGTGCGCTGGGCCGAGCCCGCGCCCAAGAAGCGCGGCAAGAAGGGCCTGTGGTTCGGCATCGGCATCCCCGTCGCGGCGCTCGCGTGCGGCGCCGTCGTCGTGGGCACGATCTTCACCGCCCCCGGCGTGACCGTTCTCGGTGCCGACGTCGGCATGACGACCGTCGAGGGCGCCGAAGAGGCGATCGCGGCCGCTGTCGCCGACGCCACCGTCACCATCAGCGTCGACGGCACGCAGCAGACCCTCACGGGCACCGAGCTCGGTCTTTCCGTCGATGCCCCGAAGACGGCCCGCGACATCAAGAACGCCTACCCGCTGTGGAACGTCGGCGCGTGGAGCCCCGGCGCCGTCGACGCCGAGCTTTCCGTCGACACCCAGGTTGCCGGAGCCGCGCTCTCGGATGCATTCGCCGACAAGTACACGGCGCCGGTCGACGCGCAGATCGAATACAACGACGGGGCCTACTCGGTCGTGCCCTCGGAGAACGGTCAGGGCATCGACATCGACACGCTCGTGGCAGACCTGTCGGCCGAGCTCGCGGCTTCCCCCGCCGTGCACGCCCTCGCCGCAGGCGCCGCACCGATGGCCGCCTCCGCGTCGCCCTCCATCTCGCTCGTCGCCAGCATCACCGAGACGGAGCCGGAGCTCACGACCGACGAGGCCGAGGCCGCGGTCGACTCGCTCAACGCGGCGATCTCCGATGTGGCGTTCACCCTCGACGGCGACACGGTCGAGACCGTGGAGCCCAAGACCGTCGCATCGTGGCTCGACGTCACGGTCTCCGACGCCGGTGAGGTCGAAATCGCCACGAAGAACGATGAGATCGAGAAGTACGTCGCCGGGGTTCCCGAGCGCGTCGGCCAGGCACCCGCCGACGCGGATGTCGTGGTGGACGCGGCCGGCAACGTGCTCAAGACCATCGAAGAGGGGCGGGACGGCTACCAGGTCACCTCGACCGACGGCGTCACCGACACCATCGCCGGATCGCTGAGCGAGATGAAGCCCGCCGAAGTCGCGCTCACGGGCGAGAAGGTCGCACACAAGACGACCGAGCGTTTCCGCCGCGCCGTCGTCTCCAAGAGCGAGGGCTATTCCTACTTCTACGAGACCGTCAACGACGGCAAAGAGAAGATGGTCAAGTCGATGCCGATGGCACTCGGCACCCCGGGCCATGACACCCAGGTCGGCGACTTCACCGTCTACGCCCAGCTCACGACCCAGAACATGGGCGACTGCGATGCCGAGGGCAATCAGATCCCTGGCGGCAGGTTCGGCTACTGCACCGCCAACGTGAAGTGGATCAGCTACTTCAACGGCGACCAGGGCTTCCACGGCACCTACTGGCACAACAACTTCGGCCCCGGCGCATACATGAGCCACGGTTGCGTGAACCTCACCGAGCCCGACGCGGAGTGGGTCTACCGCTTCCTGCAGACCGGTTCGCCCGTCAAGGTCGTTGACTGAGCTAGCCGGAGTGTTGAGAAGTGCTTTACGCTGATGGCATGACCCCCCTGCGCATCGAAGACCTGTCCGCCGGAACCATCGTGGCTGCCAACCGGCTCAGCTTGAAGCCGGGCCAGGAAGAGTTCATCGCCCCGACGACGTACGCCGTCGAGATGAGCGTCGCCGACCCGCAGAAGACCTGGCAGCGCGTCGTCCTCGACGGCGACCGCGTCGTCGCCTTCGTGCGCGCGTACTTCGACGCCGATGCCGCAAGCGACTACCTGCGGGCCGCGGTGTGGCGCATCAACGTCGACGCCGAGGCCCAGGGCAAGGGCGCCGGTCGCTTCGCGATCGACGCCGTTCTCGAAGAGGCGCGCAAGCGCGGTTTCGAGCGCGTGACGGTCGTCTATGAACCCGGTGAGGGCGGCCCCGAGGCCTTCTTCCGCCGCATCGGCTTCTCGCCGGTGGGCGAGTCCGATTACGGCGAGGTCGTCGCGGAGATCACGCTCTAAGCGTCTCTCCCCCATATGCCGCTGGCGGCGGGGATTCGATCATTCTCCCCCGATCGAACCTCCGCCGCCAGCTTTTTGTGCTAGACCAGCGACTCGCGCCAAGCCCGGTGGAGCTGCGCGAACTTGCCGTCGCCCTGCTTGAGCGCTTCCGGCGCGTCGTCCTCGATGATCCGCCCGTACTCCATCACGAGCACGCGATCGGCGATCTCGACGGTCGACAGGCGGTGCGCGATGATGATCGCCGTGCGGTCGGCGAGCAGCGTCTGCAGGGCCTTCTGGATCGCCCTCTCCGAGGGGATGTCGAGCGAGGCGGTCGCCTCGTCGAGGATCAGCACCGACGGATCCGCGAGGAAGGCGCGCGCGAACGACACCAACTGTCGCTGCCCCGCTGAGACGCGACCGCCGCGCTTGTTGACGTCCGTGTCGTAGCCGTCGGGCAGTTGCTCGATGAACTCGTGCGCGCCCACGGCCTTCGCGGCAGCGACGATCTCGTCGTACGACGCGTCCGGTCGGCCGAGCGCGATGTTGTCGGCGACGGACCCGCTGAACAGGTACGCCTCCTGGGTCACCATCACGACGGCGCGGCGGAGGTCCGCCTGCGAGAGATCGCGCAGGTCGACGCCGTCGAGCGTCACGCGGCCGTCCGTCGGGTCGTAGAAGCGCGAGACGAGCTTCGCGAGCGTCGACTTGCCCGCACCCGTCGTGCCCACGAGCGCGACCGTCTGGCCCTCGGGGATGTCGAGGCGGAAGTCCGGGAGGATCGTCTTTCCCTTGCCGTAGCCGAAGGTGACGTCCTCGAACGCCAGGTGTCCGCGCGCGTGCGGCAGCGCGACGGGTTTCGCGGGCTCGGGCACCGAGGGCTGCTCCTCGAGCACGCCGGAGACCTTCTCGAGCGCGGCCGACGCCGACTGGAAGGAGTTGACGAACATCGCCACCTCCTGCAGCGGCGTGAAGAAGTTGCGCACATACAGCACGGCCGCAAGCAGCGAGCCGACGGCGAACTCTCCCCAGGTGATGCGCACGCCGCCCCACAGCACGACGACGCCGATCGCGATCGCCGAGATCGCCATGAGCGCGGGCTCGAAGGTGCCGAAGAGGCGGATCACCTTCATGTTCGCCTCGCGGTAGTCCCACGAGAGCTTGCCGAACGTCTTCTCGTTGCGGGGCTCGGTGCGGAACGCCTTCCCCGCGCGGATGCCCGTCATGGTCTCGACGAACTTCACAATCACCTGCGCACTGATGATGCGGGTGCCACGGTAAGCCTTCTGGCTCGCGCGGTAGAACCAGCGCATCAGGAACGCGAGCGGCACGAACGTCACCGCCACGACGACGCCCGAGCGCCAGTCGAGCAGCATCAGCGCGATGAGCGTGAACACGCCGTACAGGACGCCGTTGACGAGCTGAGTCAGGCCGCCGTTCAGCAATTCGCGAATCGTGTCGAGGTCGCTCGTCTGACGCGAGATGATGCGACCCGAGGTGTAGGTCTCGTGGAACTCGAGGCTCAACCGCTGCGTGTGGCGGAACACTCGCGTGCGCAGGTCGAGCAGGACCGTCTGCGTGACCTTCGCCGCGAGGATGTCGTACCAGGCCAACAGCGCGGCTCCGGCGATGGCGGTCGCCGCATACGCGCCCGCGACGAGCCATGTCGGGCCCCAGTCGTCGTGGTCGAGCACGGCCGGCAGCGCCACGTTCAGGCCCAGGCCCAGAAGGGCCGGCCCGAGCACGCGGATGCCCGTCTGCGCGACGACGACGACCGCCGTCAGCACGACGCGCCACTTCATCGGGCCGAGCATCGATGCGAGCAGGCGCAGCGAACGCTGCCTGATCGCCTTCGACTCGGCCTTCGTGTAGTTCAGGCGGTCCTCGCCCGAAACACCCTGCACCGACGTGCTCATCGGCCTGCCTCCTGAATGATGTCGATCGCCGAGGTGGGATCGGTGCGTTGCGCGCTCTCTTCGCGCGCCTCGTCCTCGAAGCTCGACAGAACCGAGCGGTAGTCGGCGGAGCGGGCCATCAGCTCGCTGTGCGTGCCGACCTCGACAACGCGGCCGTCCTGCAGCAGCGCCACGCGGTCCGCGAGCGCGACCGTCGAGGGCCGGTGCGCGACGACGAGCGCCGTCGTGCCAGCGAGCACGCGCTTGAGCTCCGCCTGAACCTTCTCCTCCGTATTCACGTCGAGGGCCGACAGCGGGTCGTCCATGACGATCACCTTCGGACGGGCCGCGACAGCACGGGCGAGCGCGAGTCGCTGACGCTGACCGCCGGAGAGGCTCATGCCCTCTTCGCCGATCATCGTGTCGGCTCCATCCGGCAGCTCGTGCACGAACGCAGCCTGCGCGACCTCGAGCGCCTCGTTCATGACGCGTTCGGCCTCGGCGGAAGCCATGTCGAGGTCGTCGCGGCCGAGCAACACGTTCTCACGCACCGACGCCGAGAACAGTGTCGCGTCTTCGAAAGCCGTCGCGATATGGGTGCGCAGCTCGACGAGTTTCATGTCGCGCACATCGACGCCGTCGAGCGTGACGCGGCCCGCGGTCACGTCGTACAGACGCGTCGGCAGGGTCGTGAGGGTGGTCTTTCCGGATCCGGTGAGGCCGACGACCGCCATCGTCTCGCCGGGGTTCAGGGCGAGGTCGATGCCGTCGAGAAGGTCGCGTTCATGATCGCGCGCGTCCTGGTAGCGGAAGTGCGCACCCTCGAACGCGAGAGCGCCCCGCGGATCCGCGATCGACACGGGCTCGTCAGGGTCCGTGATGGTGTCGACGGAGTCGAACACCTCCCACACGCGGTCCGTCGCAGTCCGCGCGTCGAGCAGGAACGAGAACAGGAAGCCGATCGACTCGATCGGCCAGCGCAGAATCGTCGCCATCGCGAAGAACGCGAGCAGCTGAGCGATGTCGAGCTGCCCTTGCGAGGCGAGCCAGATGCCCGTCGCGAGGCTCGCCGCGAAGGCGAGCTCGGGCATCAGCACGAGGATGAAGTCGACGCGCGCGATCGCGCTCGCCTTGCGCATCTCGGTGCCGCGCAGCGTCTCCGCCTGCTCCCGGAAGTTCTTGAGCGCGTGTCCGCCGCGGCCGAACGCCTTCAGCACGCGGATGCCGTGAACGCTCTGTTCGACGCTGGTCGCGAGGTCGCCCTGCTGATCCTGGCTCATGCGGGCGAGGCGCCCGTAGGTGCGCTCGAAGCGTAGCGCCGAGATCCAGAGCGGAATGCCCGAGACGACGAAGATCGTGCCCAGCGCCCAGTGCCACTGGAACAGCATGACCGAGCCGATCACGACCGTCAGCAGGTTCACGACGAGCATGATGAGGCCGAACGCGAGCCAGCGGCGGATCACGTTCAGGTCCTGCATCATGCGGCTGAGCAGCTGTCCGCCCTGCCAGCGGTCGTGGAACTCGATCGGTAGCTTCTGCAGGCGGTTGTAGAACTTCTGACGAAGGTTGTACTCGATGGCCGTCGCCGGGGCGAGGATGAGCCAGCGGCGCATCCAGACGAGCCCCGCCTCGAGCAGGCCGAGGCCGAGCACGGCGAGGGCGCCCCACACCACGGCGCGGGTCGCGCCCGAGGCGATGGGGCCGTCGACGATCCATTCGAGAGCGGTGGGGATCAGCAGGGCGACGATGGAGGCGCCCAGCGCCGAGAACGCACCCAAGAGGATCCGGGGGAAGTCATTTTTTGCGTATGGGATGAGGCGCGCGAGCGCCCTAAACAGGGAGAGGCGCGCGGGCGCGCCGGGTTCAGTATCAGCAGACATCTCAGCCTCGAGAGGGTTATACCGCCGCAGAAACGCGACAGCCTTTCAGCTTAGTGTGAGCTGAAAGGCTGTCGCAAGATCGATCTGAGGATCAGTGGAAGAAGTGGCGCTCTCCCGTGAAGTACATCGTCACGCCGCGGGCCTTCGCGAGCGCGATGGTCTCCTCGTCACGCACGGAGCCGCCCGGCTGGATGATGACCTTGACGCCCGCGTCCATGAGGACCTCGGGACCGTCGGAGAACGGGAAGAAGGCGTCCGATGCGGCGATCGAGCCCTCGACGCGGTCCCCGGCGCGCTCGACCGCGAGGCGGCACGAATCGACGCGGTTGACCTGGCCCATGCCGATTCCGACGGTCGCCATGTTCTTCGCGAGCACGATGGCGTTCGACTTCACCGCGCGGCAGCTCTTCCACGCGAAGACGAGATCGGCGAGCGGGGCCTCGGGCTCCGGGCCGGCAACGAGCTCCCAGTTCTTGGCGACCGACTCGAAGTCGTCGTCCGGGAACAGGTCGGCGTCCTGCAGCAGCAGGCCCCCCGAGACCAGGCGCACGTCCATGCGCTCCTGCTGCCAGTTGGCGGGCAGCTTGAGCAGGCGCAGATTCTTCTTTGCTTTGAAGACCTCGAGCGCCTCCGGCTCGAAGTCGGGGGCGACGATGACCTCGGTGAAGATGTCGCGCAGGTTCTCGGCCATCTTCAGCGTGACCGGTCGGTTCGCGGCGATCACGCCGCCGAACGCCGACAGCGGGTCGCACTCGTGGGCGCGCAGGTGCGCGCTCGCGATGGGGTCGAGCGCCTTCGGGTCGGCGATCGCGAGACCGCAGGGGTTCGCGTGCTTCATGATCGCGACGGCGGGAAGCACCATGTCGTACGCCGTGCGGAGCGCGGCGTCGGCGTCGGTGTAATTGTTGAACGACATCGGCTTGCCCTGCAGCAGCTCGGCTTGGGCGATGCCGTGACCGCCGACGCGCGAGTAGATCGCCGCGCGCTGGTGCGAGTTCTCTCCGTATCGCAGGTCTTCGATCTTCTCGGCCTGGATCGTGAGGTGCTCGGGCAGCGTCTCGGTGCCCTGCATGGTCTCTTCCGCGAACCACTGTGCGACCGCGGTGTCGTAGGACGCCGTGTGCGCGAAGGCGCGGGCCGCGAGCTCCTTGCGGGTCTGCAGGCTCGTGCCGCCGGTCTTCACGGCCTCGATGATCGCCGGGTACGACGAGGGGTCGACGACGATCGCGACGTTGGCGTGGTTCTTCGCCGACGCGCGCACCATGGCGGGTCCGCCGATGTCGATCTGCTCGACGACCTCGTTCGCCGCGGCACCCGAGGCGACCGTCTCGACGAACGGGTAGAGGTTGACGATCACGAGCTCGAACGGCGCGATGCCGAACTCGCCCAACTGCGTCTCGTGGTGCTCGAGGCGGAGGTCCGCGAGCAGGCCTCCGTGCACGTTCGGGTGAAGCGTCTTCACGCGGCCGTCGAGCATCTCCGGGAAACCGGTGATGTCGGCGACATCGGTGACCTGGTGGCCCCCCTCGCGGATCCGTGCCGCCGTGGAACCGGTCGAAACGATCTCGACGCCCGCATCGGCGAGCGCCTGTGCCAGGGGCAGCAGGTCGGTCTTATCGCTGACCGAAACGAGGGCACGCTTGATCGGAACGATATCGCGGTCGCGATAGAGCGAGGGGTCGTGGCTCGGGCCGGCCATGGGGTCTCCTTGGGTATGAGGGAGGTGGATCGGGAAGGTCTGTCAGCCGAGCTCGAGCTCACCGGTCGCGATGCGACGGACGACGTCGATGAGCAGACGGCGCTCGACCGGCTTGATGCGATCGTGCAGGGTCTCCTCCGTATCGCCGGGCTCGACCGCCACGCGCTCCTGCGCGACGATGGGACCGGTGTCGACGCCACCGTCGACGACGATGACGCTCGCCCCGGTCTGCGCGACGCCGGCCGCGAGCGCATCGCGCACGCCGTGGGCACCGGGAAACTCGGGAAGGTAGGCGGGATGCGTGTTGATGATCCGCGGCGCGAACTCGTTCACGACGGCCTCGGGCAGGAGCCGCATGAGACCGCTCAGGACGATGAGGTCGGGGTTCCAGGCGCGCAGCTGCGCGGCGAGCTCCTCGCCCCATGCCTCGCGCGATTCGAAGGCGCGGAACGGCACGGAGAACGACGGGATCCCGAAGTCGCCGGCGTGCTGAAGGCCCTCGGCGTCGCGGTCGGCGCCGACCGCGACGACGTGTGCCGGATAGTCGGCGTCAGCCGCGGCTTCGAGGAAGGCGCGCAGGTTGGAACCCGCGCCGGAGATCAGGACGGCGACGTTCAGCACGCGTTCATTCTACCGGTCGGTCGTCGTCGTCCGTGAGGGCCGCCCAATCGTCCTCGCCGACTGGCTTCGGCAGCGGCGCGAGGAGCAGAATCGCGGCCCCCACGAGCGTTTCGAGGCCGACCGTGATGCCGACCGCGAGCGGGTCGGCTCCGACGTCGGCCAGCCGCCCGGGGCCCAAGGATCCGCTGGCGACGGCGGCGAAAGCCGCCCATGCGGCTCCCGAGCAGACGGCGATTCCCACGGCGATCGCGGCGCGCGGGGCGTAGGGTTCCTCCCCCGAACCGTCGAACCGCCAATCGTTCGCATAGGTGCGGCGCACGATCCAGCCGCCGAGCGCACCGAGCGCGACCGGCACGAGCACGGACAGCAGCATCCACCCGCTGGATCCCTCCGGCAGGATCCCGAAGATCGGCACTCCGGGCACGACGCCGAGGCTCGTTCCCGAGGGCGAGACGGCGGTGCCCGTGCCGAGGGCGAATCCGGGACCGGCGATCCAGCCGCCCATCCACACGAGCAGCGTCGGAACGAACGCGAGCTGCGCGAGCGTGATCGCCGCCGCGCCCATCGCGTCAGCCTGCGCCGCCTCGTAGAGGGCGATGATGTCGTCGCCGTGGAACGCGACGAGCACGGCGAACAGCAGGCCTGCGGCGCCGCCGAGACCGATCACCACGACGCCGGTCCCGCGGCCGACGAGCGCGGGAAGCTCCCGCCACGCCGGTCCCCAGCCGTCCACGTAGTCGTGCAAATCGTCGATCGGGCCGCCATCGCCGTCGTTCCAGGCCGCCTGGATGATGCCGCAGAGCATCCCGATCGCATAGACGAGCGGGGGGAACACGATGCCCTGCCACGTGTGCACCGTCGCAACCGGCGTCGTGCTCGTGAGCTGCGCGCCGACGGCGACCCCCGTGAAGACGACGACCGCGGCGCCGAGCGCGGACCACGGACGTTCGGCCCGCACCGCCCGGCGGCCCGAGCGCGCCGCGAACAGCAGCGTGAACGCCCCGAAGAGCAGCGGGGGCAGCCCCAGCCAGAAGCGTGCGCCCGTCTCGGCGATGCCGAGGTCGCTCGTAAACGCGGTGAGGTCGATGTGCACGGGCACGAGGTGCCCCAGCTGCCAGATGCGCACGGACGTCGGCCAGAGCGCCCCCCATGCATCGACGTCGCTGAACAGAGCGAGCCAGACGACCATCAGCGGTGCGAGGATCCCGACCAGTCCCACCACGCTGGCGATGAGCGCGTCGAGAGCGGCGAGGGCGACGACCATGACCGGTTTCATAGGTCTTCGACACTACCCCGTTCAACGCGAGAGGCACCCCGCGAAACGGGGTGCCTCTCGCGAGAAGTCGCTTAGAGCGACTTCAGGATCTCGCGCATGAGCTGGGCGGTCTCGCTCGGCGTCTTGCCGACCTTCACGCCCGCGGCCTCGAGGGCCTCCTTCTTCGCGGCCGCGGTACCGGCCGAGCCCGACACGATAGCGCCGGCGTGGCCCATGGTCTTGCCCTCGGGCGCCGTGAAGCCCGCGACGTAGCCCACGACGGGCTTCGTGACGTTGGCCTTGATGTACTCCGCCGCGCGCTCCTCGGCGTCGCCACCGATCTCACCGATCATGACGATGGCCTTGGTCTCGGGGTCGTTCTCGAATGCCTCGAGGGCGTCGATGTGCGTCGTGCCGATGACCGGGTCGCCGCCGATACCGATCGCGGTCGAGAAGCCGAAGTCGTTCAGCTCGAACATCATCTGGTAGGTCAGCGTTCCGGACTTCGAGACGAGGCCGATCGGGCCCTTGCCCGTGATGTTCGCCGGCGTGATGCCCGCGAGAGCCTCGCCCGGGGTGATGATACCGGGGCAGTTCGGACCGATGATGCGGGTCTTGTTGCCCTTGGACTTGGCGTAGGCCCACGCCTCCGCGGCGTCGCCGACCGGCACGCCCTCGGTGATGACGACGAGCAGCGGGATCTCGGCGTCGATGGCCTCGATCATCGCGTCCTTGGTGAACTTCGGGGGAACGAAGGCGACCGACACGTTGGCGCCCTCCTTCTCCATCGCCTCGGCGACCGAGCCGAAGACGGGGAGTTCGACCTCGCCCGTGCCGGGCTTCTCGTGCGTGACGGTCGTGCCAGCCTTGCGTGCGTTCACGCCGCCGACGACGTTGGTGCCCGCCTTGAGCATCAGAGCGGTGTGCTTGGTGCCCTCGCCGCCCGTGATGCCCTGGACGATGACCTTCGAATCCTTGTTGAGGTAGATCGACATTTCTCTGCTGTCCTTATCTCAGGCGTTGGCCAGTTCGGCGGCCTTGTCGGCGCCTTCGTCCATGCCGGCGGCCAGGGTCACGAGCGGGTGGTTGGCGGCCGCGAGGATCGCGCGTCCCTCCTCGACCTGGTTGCCGTCGAGACGCACGACGAGCGGCTTCGTAGCAGTGTCGCCGAGGATCTCGAGTGCCTTCACGATGCCCTCAGCCACGGCGACGCAACTGGTGATGCCGCCGAAGACGTTGACGAACACGCTCTTGACCTGGGGGTCGCCGAGGATGACATCGAGACCGTTGGCCATGACCTGCGCGTTCGCGCCGCCGCCGATGTCGAGGAAGTTGGCGGGCTTGACGCCGCCGTGGTTCTCGCCCGCGTAGGCGGTGACGTCGAGCGTCGACATCACGAGACCGGCACCGTTACCGATGATTCCGACCTCGCCGTCGAGCTTGACGTAGTTGAGCCCGTTGGCCTTGGCCTTGGCCTCGAGCGGGTCGGCCGCGCCCTTGTCTTCGAGCTCTTCGTGCTCGGGGTGGCGCACCTCGGAGCCGTTGTCGTCGAGCGACACCTTGCCATCGAGGGCGATGACGTCACCCTCGCCTGTGAGGACGAGCGGGTTGACCTCGACGAGCGTCGCGTCCTCACCCTTGTAGACGTCGTACAGCTTGACGAAGACGTCCGAAACCTTCTCGACGAGCTCCTCGGGGAAGTTCGCCGCCTTGGCGATCTCGACGGCCTTCGCCTTGTCGATACCCGTCAGCGGGTCGACCTCGACGCGCGCGAGCGCCTCGGGCTTCTCGACGGCGAGCTGCTCGATCTCCATGCCGCCCTCGACGCTGCAGAGCGACAGGTAGGAGCGGTTGGCACGGTCGAGCAGAACCGAGAAGTAGAACTCACGGTCGATGTTGGCGCCCTGGGCGACCATGACGCGCTTGACGACATGGCCCTTGATGTCGAGGCCGAGGATGGCCTTGGCCGCCTCGTATGCCTCGTCGGGGGTCTTCGCGACCTTCACACCGCCGGCCTTGCCGCGACCACCGGTCTTCACCTGAGCCTTCACGACGACGACGCCGCCGATCTTCTCAGCCGCTGCCTTCACCTCCTCGGGGGTGTCGGCGACGATGCCGGCGAGCACCGGCACCTCGTACTTCTCAAAAAGGTCTCGAGCCTGGTACTCGTAGAGATCCACGTTGCTTTTCCTTAAGTGGGCGAACGGGTGCAGAGGCGTGGAAATACGTCTCGATGTCGAGAGATCTCGACCACTGTCAAGCGTACTACCGTCGCCTGATGCCGGAGAACGCGAGGACGGCCCCGGCAGATGCCGGGGCCGTCCTCGCGCCGCAGAGGCTCAGTGAATCTTGTCCTTGCCCCACTGCGAACGGAACATCGGGATCGCCATCGCGACGCACACGGCGATGATGCCGGCGGTGAAGACGAGGCCCTGGAGCGAGGTCACCATGAACGCGACGCCGAACAGGAAAAGACCGCCGATGAACAGGATCAGCGAAATGATGAACATCATGTGGGTTGGCCCTCCGGAACCGGAAAAATCTGCTCCCCATCCTACCCGAGCCGTCGTGCACCTCACGTCGCGTTCACGATGACCGATGCCGGAGGCTATATTTATTAGGTAAGCCTGACCTAATAAAGTGGACTCCATGTTCGCCACCTTTCTGATCGGCCTGCGCGAGGGTCTCGAGGCGGCCCTCGTCGTGGGCATCCTCGTCGCCTACCTGCGCAGGCTCGGCCGGCGCGATGCCGTCGGGCGCATGCTCGTGGGCGTCGCGATCGCCATCGCGCTCTCTCTCGGCCTCGGCGCGCTCCTCACGTTCGGAGCGTACGGCCTGACCTCCCAGGCTCAGGAGATCCTCGGCGGCGGCCTGTCGCTCGTCGCCGTCGCGATGGTGACCTGGATGATCTTCTGGATGCGCCGCGCCGGACGCACCATGAAGCGCACCCTCGAGGCGGGCATCGACAGCGCGCTCGAGAACGGCACCGTCTGGGCGCTCATCCTGATCGGCTTCGTCTCCGTCGCCCGCGAGGGCCTCGAGACCACGCTGCTGCTGTGGTCGATGGTGCAGTCGTTCGGCCGCACCCCGCTCTCACTCACGGGCGCGATCGTCGGCCTGCTGGTCGCCGCCATAGTGGGCTGGCTCCTCGCTCGCGGCGCCGTGCGCCTGAACCTGTCCACCTTCTTCACCTGGACGAGCGGCTTCCTCGTCATCGTCGCGGCGGGCGTACTCGCCTATGCCGTCAAGGATCTGCAGGAGGCGGGCGTTGTCGCCGGCCCGTTCACGGCGCTCGCGCCAACGGATCCGCTGGGTGTCGTGACGACCGGCTGGCAGGCGTTCCCCTTCGGCTGGGCCTTCGACGTCAGCACGGCCCTCCCGCCCGGCGGCGCGCTCGCGACGCTCCTCCAGGCCGTCGTCGGCTTCATGCCGCGCATGTCGTGGCTCCAGGTGCTCGCCTGGGCCGCCTATGTCCTCATCGTCGGCATCGTCTTCTTCCGGGGCGGGCGCTCTCCCCGCCGCAGCTCGGAAGCACGCTCACGTTCCATACAAGGAGTACCCGCATGAACCTGATCCGCACCATGGCGGTTGCGACCGTCTCGGGAGTCGCCGCCCTCGCCCTCGCAGGGTGCGTCGCCAACGATGCCGAGACGAGAGCCAACGCGCTGGCCGTCGACGCCAGCGACAGCGCGTGCGCGGTCGGAGCTGCGCACGCGCCGAGCGGCACGGTCGCATTCGACATCACGAACGCCGGTTCCCAGGTGACGGAGTTCTACCTGCTCGCCGATGACGGGCTGCGCATCGTCGGCGAGGTCGAGAACATCGCACCCGGTGCGTCGCGCACGTTGACGGTCACGGCGCAGCCGGGCGACTACTTCACGCTCTGCAAGCCCGGCATGGTCGGCGAGGGCGTCGGCCGTGCCGCATTCAGCGTCACGGGCGACGCCGTCGAGGTCGACGGGCCGGACGCCGAGCTCAAGCAGCAGGCCGTCGACCTCTACGCGGGATTCGTGAAGGACCAGGTCGAGGCCCTCGTGCCCGCCGCGCAGGCGTTCACGGACGCCTATGCCGCCGGAGACGACGAGGCCGCTCGCGCGCAGTTCCCGAGTGTGCGCGCCTTCTACGAGCGCATCGAGCCCGTCGCCGAATCACTCGGCGACCTCGATCCGCGCATCGACTACCGCGAGGTCGACGCGGTCGCCGAGGGCCTGGACTGGACCGGCTTCCACCGCATCGAGAAGGACCTCTGGGAGCCGGCGAAGGACGCCGTGAACTCCGACGACGCGCCGGCCTGGACTGATTGGCAGCCCTCGAGCGAGGAGCAGCGGTCCGAATTCGCGACGCTGTTGACCGACGACATCCAGGAGTTGTACGACTACGTGCACTCCGACGACTTCCAGAGCGCGCTCGACGCTCAGGGCGCCGCCGGGATCTCGAATGGCGCGATCGGCCTGCTCGACGAGGTCGCGAACGGCAAGATCACCGGCGAGGAGGATTGGTGGTCGGGCACCGATATGTGGGACTTCGCGGCGAACGTCGAGGGAAGCGAGATGGCGTACTCGCTCGTCAAGGATCTTGCGGAGCGCACGGAGGACGGCAAGAAGCTCGCCTCCGAAATCGAAGCGGGCTACGCCGCCCTGAAGAAGGACCTCGCGAGCTACGGCTCGCTGGAGGAGGGCTTCGTCGCCTACGAGGAGATCACCGATGACGACCGCCGTCTGCTAACCGATGACATCAACGCCCTCGCCGAGCCGCTCTCGCGGCTGACGGCGACCATCCTGGAGTGATGACGACTTCTGCTGACGAGCAGGCCGCCGGAGGGCTTTCCCGGCGCGGCCTGTTCGGGCTGGTCGGCGCGGCGGGCCTTGCGGTCGGCGTGCGCGGCGGCGTGCTGGGCACGCTCGCCGCGACGCGCGCGACGGCCGGGTCCGCGCCGACGCACGACTTCTTCGGCGCGCACCAGGCGGGGATCACGACGCCCGTGCAGGATCACCTGCACTTCGCGTCCTTCGACATGGCCCGGAGCTCCACGCGTGACGATCTCATCGAGCTCCTCCAGGACTGGTCGTATGCCGCTTCCCGCATGACCCAGGGCCTCGATGCGTCGGCGTCCGGCGCCGTCGGCGGCCCGCCCGAGGCGCCGCCGGACGACACCGGCGAGGCACTGGGCCTGCCCGCGAGCTCGCTCACCATCACCTTCGGCCTCGGGCCGGGCATCTTCGACGAACGCTTCGGGCTTCGGAGCCGCCTGCCCGCGGGGCTCGAACGACTGCCCGCGTTCCTCGGCGACGATCTCGATCCGAAGAAGAGCGACGGTGATCTGTGCATTCAGGCCTGTGCCGACGATCCGCAGGTCGCGGTCCACGCGATCCGCAATCTCACCCGCATCGCCTTCGGCCGCGCCGTGCTGCGCTGGTCGCAGCTGGGTTTCGGGCGGACCTCGCGAACCTCCGCTCGACAGCAGACGCCGCGCAATCTCTTCGGATTCAAGGACGGCACGGCGAACATCCTCGCCGACGACGAGGCGGGGCTCGCGGCGCACGTCTGGACCGACGACGGCGGATCCTTCCTCGTCGCACGCCGCATCGCGATGCGGATCGAGACGTGGGATCGCGTGCGGCTCTCGGAGCAGGAACGCATCATCGGGCGCTCGAAGGGCGAGGGCGCTCCGCTCTCAGGCGGCGACGAGTTCGCGGAGGCATCGTTCGCGGGCGACGCCATCCCCGCGGAGGCGCACGTGCGGCTCGCGCACGCGGCGCAAAACGACGGGATCAGGATCCTGCGCCGGGGCTACAACTACGTCGACGGCAACGACGAGCTCGGCCAGCTCTCGGCGGGCTTGTTCTTCCTCTCCTACCAGCGCGACCCCGCGCAGTTCATCGCCCTGCAGAGGGCGCTCTCGCGCGACGCGATGAACGAGTACATCCGCCATACGGGATCCGGGATCTGGATGATTCCGCCGGGCGCGGAAGAGGGATCCTTCGTCGGCGCGGGCCTGTTCGCGTAGGGGTGGCGGGCGGCGCGCTGTGGGGAGCGCACAAGGTTCTTCCCGCCGCCCCGCACCTGCCCTTAGCGTGGCGGCATGAGCACTCCCCTGCCCGGCGATCGCACGGAGCCCTACGACATCCTCGACCCGCTCGACACGGACTACTACGGCGTCTTCGACGACGTCGAGGGGTCCGATCTGGACGCCTGGCGTCGCGCTCGCGCCGTCGTCGGCGAGGTCTCGGGCGACCTCTTCGACGCCTGGGAATCGGCGTCCTATCCGCACGAGCGCGTGCTCGCCTCGCTCGGCAGGCACGACGTCATGGCCGACGGCATCGAGCACCCCGACCTGACGCGCCTCTCCCCCCTCGCCGCGGGCCTCGTCAACATGGAGCTCTCGCGCGGCGACGGATCCCTCGGCACGATCCTCGCGGTGCAGGGCGGGCTCGCCCTGCGCACGCTCGCATTCTTCGGATCCGCGGAGCAGCAGGAGGCGTGGCTCGCGAAGCTCGATTCCGGAGAGGTCGCCGGGTCGTTCGCGCTCACCGAGCCCCTCCATGGCAGCGACTCCACCAGCCTCGAGACGACGGCGACGAGGGAGGGCGACGAGTGGGTCCTCACCGGGGGCAAGAAGTGGATCGGCAACGGGGCGTCGGGCGGCATCACCTTCGTGTGGGCGCGCGTCGACGACGAGACCGATCCGGATCACGGTCAGGTCGGCTGCTTCCTCGTGCCGCAGGACACCCCGGGCTACGACGCCGAGGTCATCACGGGGAAGGTCTCGCTCCGTGCGATCCACCAAGCGCACATCCAGCTGGACGGCGCTCGCGTTCCGCGTGCGAATCGTCTGCCGGGCGCCCACTCGTTCAAGGACACCTCGCGCGTGCTCTACGCGACCCGATCGGGGGTCGCGTGGTCCGCGCTCGGCCACGCGACCGCCTGCTACGAAGCCGCCCTGCAGTATGCGAACGAAAGGATCCAGTTCGGCAAGCCGCTCGCCGGCTTCCAGCTCGTCCAGGAGAGGTTGACCCGGATGCTCTCGCAGCTGACGGGAATGCAGCTCTACTGCCGTCGACTGGCCGATCTCGAGGCGACGGGCAGGCTGCGCCCCACGCAGGCCTCGCTCGCGAAGTACACGAACACCCGCGCCGCCCGCGATATCGCCCGCGATGCCCGCGACATGCTGGGCGGCAACGGGATCCTGCTCGAGAACCGCGTGATCACGCACCTCGTCGACATCGAGGCGATCCACACCTACGAGGGCACGGAGTCGGTGCAGTCGCTGCTCATCGGCCGCGACATCACGGGCGTGGGGGCCTTCGCATAACCACTCCTCCCCGCGGGCGGGACGGGGCGGGGTGCGATATTTTTTAATGCGGGACTAGTAAACGTTTTCTATCTTGTGTATCGTCATCTCCGGGCCTCCCGCCCGCACCCCATCAAAGGAGATCACATGCGCTTCGCAATGACGCGTCCCGGAGCTCGCCGCACCCTCGCGGTCGTCGCGACCGCCGGCATCGCAGCTCTCACCCTCGCCGGCTGCTCGGGTTCGGATGACAACGCCGGATCCGACGGCGACAAGACCTCGATCCGCTTCCTCTACGCAACGGGCGACGAGACGTGGAACTCGGCCGTCGACGCCATCGTCACCGCATTCAACGAGCAGAGCGAGACGACCGAGGTCAAGCTCGATCCGCTCCCCGCCGGCAGTGACTACGCGACCGCTATGAAGACGATGGACGCGACCGGCAACTGGCCCGCGATCGTCGACATGCGCGACACCGTGACCTACATCAACGCGGGCAAGCTCGCGCCGATCCCCACCGAGGTCACGAGCCTGTTGAGCGACGACGCCTATGGCGCCGCCGAGGACGGAAACGTCTACACCGTGCCGTACTCGGCCCTGAACGGCGAGCTTGGAATGAACATCGTCTACAACAAGGACTACTTCGAGGAGAACGGCCTCATAGTCCCCGAGACCTACGACGACTTCATCGCGCTCCTCGACGCGATCAAGGCGAACGGCGACGAGCCCCTCGCGACCGCCGCCGGCGAGGTCTGGCCGAGCGACCAGCTGTGGAAGCCGCTCGCCGCGCCTTACTTCGCCGAGTACAGCGACGAGGGCGGCTTCTGGAACGCGGTCGTCGACGGCTCCGCGTCGATCGAAGACCTGCGCGAGCCGCTGCAGGAGCTTCTCGACATCACGAACGACTACGTGCTCACGGGATGGCAGTCGACCGCCGATGCCCAGACCACGACGCTGCTCGTGAACGGCCAGGCCATCATGGCGACCTCGTCGGCGGGCCTCGGCCGCCTCAATGACATCAACAAGGTCGACCCCGACTTCAACGCGGGCATGTTCATCATCCCGGCGAAAGACGGCACGCTCAACGTGCTGAAGAACTCCGTCACGGGCGACACCGCGGGCGGCCTTGCGATCTCGGCGCAGGCACAGGAAGACGGCGATGAGTACGACGCCGCCGTCGAGTTCCTCGAGTACTTCTACTCGGTCGACGGTGCGAACATCCTCGAAGAACAGGGCTGGCTCGCCCCGAACATCACCGACGCCGACCAGGTGACGCACAACACCTCGATCCCCGGCTCGGAGGACTTCTTCGGCCTGCTCGAGAGCCCGAAGCTCACGTGGTACCAGAACGACTCGTCGTCTGCGTCGTTCAGCGCGTTCAACACCTTCTTCCGCCAGACCCGCATCGAGATGCAGGACGGCCAGATCACCCTCGACGAGGCGATCGAGAAGGCGCAGACGGAGTTCGACAAGACCGTCGACTCCGCGTCGTAATCCCGTTGGTGCCGGGCGTTCGCGCCCGGCACCGCCCCCTCATCTTTCGCATTTCCTTACGGAGGTCTCATGAGCGCGTCCCTCAGCGCACCGGCGAGGACTCGCCGGCGCTCGCGCCAGATCCGCATCCGCTGGACGATGTTCGGCTTCGTCGTTCCCGCGCTCATCGTGTACCTGGCGATGGTCATCGTGCCGTCGCTGCAGTCGATCCAGCTCAGCTTCACGAACTGGGACGGCATCGCCGACGACTACGACTACGTCGGCTTCGCCAACTACACCGACATGCTCACGAGCGGCCGGTTCTGGAACGCCGTGAAGAACACCCTGCTGCTCGGCATCGGCTCCGCGATCATCATCAACGCGATCTCGCTCGGCATGGCACTGCTGCTCGACCGGCTCGTGCACCTGCAGGGGCTCTTCCGCACCGCGGTCTACCTGCCGGCGCTGGTCTCGGCGTTCATCGTGGCGACGATCTGGAAGTACCTTCTCAACTACAACTTCGGCTTCGTCAACACGTTCCTGCGCGATGTCGGCGTTCCCGACGCCGCGCGAGACTGGCTCGGCGACAGCGACATCGTCGTCTGGGTGATCCTCTTCATCGTCTGCTTCACGCTCGGCGGCAACACGACCCTGATCTACCTCGCCAACCTGCAGTCCGTGCCGCAGGAGCTTCTCGAGGCCGCACGCATCGACGGCGCCGGCAAGATCCAGGTCTTCCTCAACGTCACCTGGCCCATGATCGCGGGCGGTGTCACCATCAACGTCACGCTCGCTCTCATCGCCGGTTGGACGATCTTCGATCAGGTCATGGTGCTCACCTCGGGCGGCCCCGGCTTCGTCAGCGAGACGATGGCGTTCTTCATCTACAAGGTCGGCTTCGGCGAGTATCGCGCAGGCTTCGGATCCGCGGCGGCCGTCGTGCTGTTCCTCGTCGTTCTCATTTCGTCGGCCGCCACCAACGGCTACATGCGCAAGAGGGAGATCCAGGCATGACGACCACCAGCGAGACGAAGGCACTCGTGGCAGGCATGACCACGAAGCCCTTCAAGGAGAAGAAGCGCTGGACCGTCGGCGAGATCGTCACGATGGCCGTCATCACGGTGCTCGTGCTCATCGTCGCGACGCCGGTGCTCTACGCGCTCGTCAACTCGTTCCGCAGCTATGCCGAGATCACGACCGATCCGATGGGCCTGCCGACGACGTTCAATTTCGACAACTACGTGCAGCTGTTCCAGCAGACCGACTTCGGTGAGGCCGTGCTGAACACGCTCATCATCACGGTCGTCACCGTCGTGCTGCTCGTCCTGCTGGTTCCCATGGCCGCATACGGCATCGAGCGCGTGGGCGGCAGGGCCGGTCGATTCCTCTACCTGCTCTTCATCGCCGGGCTCATGATCCCGTTCCAGGTGCGCATGATCCCTCTCGTCGAGGCGTTCAACGAGGTCGGCCTCTACTCGACCCTGACGAGCGTGATCCTGGTGCACCTCGGCGGCGCCGCCAGCTTCGGCGTGCTGCTGTACTCGAGCTTCATCCGCGGCATCCCGATGGATGTCGAGGAGGCCGCGGACGTCGACGGCGCCGGGCGCCTGCGCACCTTCTGGCAGATCGTCTTCCCGATGTTGCTGCCCGCGACGAGCGCGTTCGTCATCACGCAGGCGCTCGGCCTGTGGAACGACTTCTTCATCCCGCTCGTGTTCCTCGACTCGTCTTCGGCGGGAACGATCAACGTCGCCATCAACCGCATGGTGGGCCTGCTGACGTCGCAATGGCAGCTGATCTACACGGGTGCGATCCTCGCGATCATCCCGTCGGTCGCGATCTTCGCGGGCTTCCAGCGCTTCTTCGTGAAGGGCCTGGCCGTCGGCGCGGTGAAGGGATGAGCTCGCTCACCACGCGCGCCCGCGCGCTCGTCGCCTACGACGGGGCGCTTGCACAGTTGCTCATCGGCATCCTGCAGGTCTTCCTCGTCTCGGTGTCGTTCCTCGCGGCCGCTTCCCCGCTAGCGACCTTCGCGCTCCTGGTCGGCTGGCAGCCGACGCACCTCGTGGTCTCCCTCTTCGCGGTGTCGACCGTCACGGCCGCGCCCGCCGTCGCGGGCGCGCTCGCGGCGGCCGAGCGGATCCTCGACGAGCGCAGCGATGCGCGGGCGGGGCGCGCATTCTGGCGCGCGTTCGCCCGCTCCTGCCGCTCGCGCTGGCACGTCGCAGCAGGCGCCGTGACGATCGCGTGGTTCCTCAGTTATGACATCGCGCTGTTCCCGGGCAACGACGGCGTTCTGCTCATGACGATCGCGGGCGCCGCGCTGCTCGTCATCGCGCTCGTCGCCGTCGGATCCGCGCCCGATTCGTCGCTCGCCGCCGCGTTCCGCGCCGCCGCTCGCCGGCCGCACCTCGCGCTCGCGTGGCTGCTGCTCGCGGGCATTGCCGCCGCGCTCTGCCTCATCCCGATCGTGGGCGCGAGTCTCACGCTCTTCACCCCGGGCCTCGCGGCCCTCGCCATTCAGATCTGCAACCGCACGCTCGGCTTTCACACCGAGCGCTAGGAGTCTTCCGTCGTGACCGACACTCTTGTCCCTTCCCTCCGCTCGATCGAGCTCGGGTCCTTCCGTCTGAGCTGGTCGGCCGAGCGACCCCTCTCGCTCTCGGGCGGCCCCCTCCGCGACGGCGTCGCACTCGTCGAGGTATTCACCGCGACCGCGCAACGCGCACGCACGAGCCAGGCGTATGTGCGCTCGGCCGTCGGCGAACGCCTGCGCGTCACCGGATCGGAGCGAGTCGATGGTGACGCCGCCGACGTCGTGACGATCGCCCAGCGCGATGACGTCTCGGGGCTCGAGTCCCTGACGCGACTCACCGCCCCGCACACCGCGCGGGTTCTCCGCGTCGAGACCACGATCCGCAACGGTTCCGACCGCGACGTCGTGCTCACCACGGCGTCGTCCGCCGTCGTCGGCTTCGGCGAGGGCGAGGCATCGATCCAGCGCACCCGACTTCTCGACGCGCGCAGCGAGTGGCTCGCCGAGAACCGCTGGCGCACGCGCGATCTCAAGGATCTTCTTCCCTATATCGACCACGCGATCCACGCGCAGGACGCGCGCTCGCGCTTCGCGCTCACGAGCCACGGATCCTGGTCTACAGGCGAGCGGCTGCCCGTCGGCGCGCTCGTCGACGGATCCGCGACGCTCGCGTGGCAGATCGAGTCCAGCGCCGGTTGGCACGTCGACCTCTCTCAGACGGTCGATGGCGCGATCGTGGGGCTGTTGGGCCCGACGGATCTCGAGCACCAGTTCGCGCATCGCCTCGTGCCGGGCGACGAGTTCGCGCTCGTGCCCGCCGCGATCGCAATCTCTGAGGAGGGATCCGACGGAGCGTTCGCCGAGCTGACGCGCTACCGCCGCACGCTGCGCCCGGGAGCCCGAGATCAGGGTCTTCCGCTCGTCTACAACGATTTCATGAACACCACGATGGGCAACCCCACGACCGAGGTGTTGCTGCCGCTGATCCACGGGGCTGCCGAGGCGGGGGCCGAGGTGTTCTGCCTCGACGCCGGCTGGTTCGCTTCACCGAATCACGGCGACTGGTGGTCCAGCGTGGGCGAGTGGCGCGAGGCCCCCGACCGCTTCCCCGACGGCGGCCTGGCCCTCATCGCCGACGAGATCCGTTCGCGCGGCATGCGCGTGGGCATCTGGTTCGAGCCCGAGGTGATCGGCGTCGACAGCCCGGCGGCGCGGTCGCTTCCCGAAGAGGCATTCTTCTCGCGCTTCGGCGAGCGCGTGCGCGAGCACGACCGCTACCACCTCGACTTCCGCCACCCCGCCGCCCGCGCTCACGTCGACGAGGCGATCGACAGCGTCATCGCCGACCACGGCGTGAGCTACCTGAAGCTCGACTACAACATCAACCCCGGCGTCGGCACCGAGCAGGGCGCGACCGCGGCGGGCGATGGCCTGCTCGGTCATGTCCGCGCCTATCGCGAGTGGCTCGAGACGCTCCAGCGGCGCCACCCCCGCCTTCTCATCGAGAACTGCGCCTCGGGTGCGATGCGCGCCGACTATGGATTGCTGCCCGCCGTGCACATCCAGTCGACGACCGACCAGCAGGACCTGCTGCTCTACCCGCCCATCGCGGCGAGCGCCCCCGCGTCGATCCTGCCCGAGCAGTGCGGGAACTGGGCTTATCCGGCAGCCGAGATGAACGCGGAGGAGACCGCGTTCACGCTCGTGACGGGGCTGTCGGGCCGCTTCTATCTCTCGGGCTTCCTGAACCGTCTCTCGGACGGTCAGCGGGAACAGGTCGCAGCCGCCGCGGCGTTGCATAAGGATCTCCGCGACGAGCTGTTCACCGCCGTGCCGTTCTGGCCCCTCGGCCTGCCCGCCTGGGACGCCGAACGGGTGTGCCTCGGGCTGAGGGGCGAGAACCACACGATCGTGTTCGTGTGGGACCGCGCGGAGGGCGCGTCCGAGATCCGCCTGCCAGGCGCGCTCACGCAGGTCTTCCCTCCCGACGGTTGGGGTGTGCGCCACGACGCGGGCGACACCGTCGTCACGACGCTCACCGGCCCCACCGCGCGCGTGTTCGCTTCGGAGGTCTCCGCATGATCCGTCCGGGATCCGAGATCCTCGACGACCGCGGCCGGGTCGCCCAGCTGCACGGCATCGGGGTGCAACGCGTCGGCGCGCGCTGGTTCGCGTGGGGCGAAGACAAGACCGCCGGGTCGACGTTCACGGCTGTGGCCTGCTATTCCACCGACGACTTCGCCGAGTGGCGCTTCGAGGGGACCGCCCTGGAGGCGGGCAAGGGCGACCTCGCCGGCGATCGCATCATCGAGCGCCCGAAGGCGCTGGAGCGTCCCGACGGCGTGTGGGTCATGTTCCTGCACGTCGAGTCGGCCGACTACTCGTACGCCCGCGTGGGATATGCGATCGCCGAGCGGCCCGAGGGGCCCTACCGTTACATCGGGTCGGAGCGACCGCTCGGCAACCTCAGCCGTGACATCGGCGTGTTCCAGGAGGACGGCGTCGGCTACCTGCTCTCGGAGGATCGCGAGAACGGCCTGCACATCTACCGCCTGCGCGACGACTACCTCGCGGTCGAGTCGGTCGTCGTAACGCTGCGACAGCAGAGAAACCCCGAGATCGGATACGAATCTCCGACGCTCGTGAAGACCAACGGCCGGTACCATCTCTTCGGCTCCGACCTCACGGGCTGGGATCTGAATGACAACATGCACGCGTCGGCTACGGCCCTCGAGGGTCCGTGGACCGAATGGGCCCCCTTCGCGCCCGTCGGGTCGCGGACCTTCGACACTCAGGTGAGCGTCGTCGTGCCCGTGGGCGACGGCTTCGTGTGCATCGGCGACCGCTGGCGGCCCGACGACCTCTTCCACTCGAGAACGCTCGCACTCCCCCTCGCGATCGAGGATGAGACGGCCATGCTGTTGTGGCGCGGTGAATGGACGATCGGAGAGCTTGCATGATGCGCGCTGCATTCCTCATGGATCCGCTGCGGATGCGGTTCGCGTTCGGCGACGACGAGCGCCGAACGCTCGGCGAGCTCTTCGCGCTCGACCAGACCGCGGTCACGTGCGCCTCGGACTTCGATGACCCGGCCGCCATCGACGCGATCCTCATGGGCTGGGGTGCCGCCGATCTCACCGCCGCGGATCTGGATCGGATGCCGAAGCTGAAAGCGATCGTGCACTTCGGCGGAGGTTTCGGGGGCGAGCAGATCGCGATCGAGCGCGGCATCTTCACGGCCAATGCGAAGGCCGTCAACGCCGTGCCCGTCGCGGAGTTCTCGCTCGCGATGATCACGCTCGCGGCGAAGGACGTGTTTTGGGCCGAGCGCCAGTATCGCGCGGAACAGCGCTTCCTCGACCGCGAGATCGAGTACCCGGGGTCGGGTCTCGGCGGCAGGACGATCGGCGTCATCGGCGCGTCGACGATCGGCGAGCTCGTCATCCGCGGCCTCACGACGCGCGGCATCGACGTCGCGGTCTACGACCCGTTCCTCTCGCCCGACCGCGCGGAGGCTCTCGGTGTGCGGGTCGAGAGCGACCTCGTGCGCCTCGCGGCGCAGAGCCGGATCCTCTCGTTGCACGCGCCGGCCACCCCCGCCACACGCGGGATGATCTCGGCGCGGGTGCTCGCCGCGCTACCGGACGGCGCGACGTTCATCAACACCGCCCGCGGCGCGCTCGTCGATCAGGACGCGCTCGTGTCCGAGCTCGCGAGCGGCAGGATCCGAGCGGTGCTCGACGTGACCGAGCCCGACCCGCTTCCCGCGGGGCACCCGCTCTTCGCCATGCCCAACGTCTACCTCACCCCGCACGTGGCGGGCGCCATGGGCACGGAGATCCGCGACCTCGGACGCGCCTCGGTCGCCGCGCTCATGCGCTTCGCCGGCGCGCTCGTCTAGGAGTTTCCCATGCCCCGCATCGACAACCCGATCCTCCGTGGATTCAACCCGGATCCGTCCATCGTGCGCGTCGGAGACGAGTACTTCATCGCAACGAGCACCTTCGAGTTTCAGCCGGCCGTGCGTATCCATCGCTCGACCGATCTGGCGAGCTGGGAGGTCGCGGGGCACGCGCTCGAGAACCTCGATCTGAACGGCATCCCCGACTCGGGCGGCGTGTGGGCGCCGAGCCTGTCGTACTCCGAGGGCGAGTTCTGGCTCGCGTACTCCGTCGTACACACGATGGACGGCGACGATAAGGACATCGAGAACTGGCTCGTGACGGGGCCGTCGCCGCTCGGGCCGTGGAGCGAACCCGTGTTCCTCGGCTCCCGCGGCTTCGACTTCTCCTTCTTCCACGACGATGACGGAACGCACTGGATCGTCGGCGTGCAATGGGATCATCGCCCCGGGTTCCCGTCGTTCAGCGGCATCGTCGTCGAGCAGTATCTGCCGGAGCTTCGCCGAACGAGCGGAGAGGCTCATCGCATCTACTCGGAGGCCGGTCACGGCGAGCTCGTGCAGCCCCCGAGCGGCCGGTGGATCCTCGTTCACCTCGCGGCGCGCCCCGCGATGCATCTGGGTGAGCGCTACGGCACGCTCGGCCGCGAGACCTGCCTGCAACCGATCGTCTTCGACGACGGCTGGCCGCGCCTCGCGCACGGCGGACACCTGCCCGCAACCTCGTTCGTCGTGGACGCCGGTTCGGAGCCCACCCCGCGCCCCTCATCATGGTCGGACGCCTTCGACACCGGCACTCTCGACCGCCGCCGGTGGTCGACGCTGCGGTCGACGGATCCGGTCGGCGACCTCGCCGCCCGTCCCGGTTGGCTGCGGATCGTGGGCGGCCACACGCCCTCGTCCGCGTTCGCGCAACCGATGGTGCTCACCCGCGTCGAAGAGCACGACACCGTGTTCGAGGCGACCGTGGACGCTGCCCCGCGCACCTCGCGCGAGGCAGCCGGCATCATCGCCTACTACGACCGCTCGGGCTGGATTTGGCTCCAGGTCACGCACGACGACGAGCACGGCCGCCACCTGCGTGTGGTCCGCCGCGACGGCCGCACGACGACTCGCTCGGCAGCGATCCGGATCCCGGAGGGCGAGCTGCGGATGCGCGCTCACCTCGACGGCTCCGTGCTGCGCTTCGCCTACCGGGCCGGCGGCGAGTGGAGCGGGATCCCGGGCGACTTCCCGGCGTGGACGCTCTCGGACGACCATGGCGGACGCCTGCGCTTCACCGGCATGTTCCTGGGGCTGCGCGCCGAGGACCTCGACCGGCGCGGCTGGTACGCCGACTTCTCCGCCGTCGAGGTCACCGCCCGCTCATAAGATTGTTGTTCCGAGCCGTTTCGCACGAAGGAGTCCCGTGGCATCCACCATTCACGATGTCGCCGCCGAGGCCGGTGTCTCGATCGCGACGGTGTCGCGGGTCATCGCGGGCAACTATCCGGTCGCCAAGAAGACGCGCGAGCGCGTCGAGGCGGCCGTGGCGCGGCTGAACTATTCGGCGAATCCCAACGCCCAGCGTCTGCGCGGCGTCGACATCGCCCCCGTCGCCGTGCTGCTCGGAAGCATCACCGGTCCCTCGTTCGCGGCCCTCGCGCAGGGCGTCGAGACGGAGGCCCGCGATCGCGGCCGGATCTGCCTCATCGGCACGACGGGCGGCGCGTCCGAGCGCGAGCTGGAGCTCGTCGAGCTCATGCGTCGACAGGGCGTCGAGGCGGTGATCCTGCCCGGCGGTTCCTGGGCGGATCGTGAACACCACGACCGCATGGGGCAGCTCGCCAAGACCCTCGCGAAGGAGGGCAAGCACCTCGTCTTCTGCGGCCCCCGCACGCTCGACGACCACGGCGACGATGCGATCGACATCCGCTACGACAACGAGGGTGGAGCGCGGGCGATCGCGGCACACGTCGTCGACAAGGGTCACCGCAACGTGCTGCTGATGCCCGGTATCCCGAACGGCGGCACCGCCTTCGAGCGCCTGCGCGGGTTCCGCGAGGCGCTCCAAACGGGCGGCGCGCAAGAATACGGCGTGATCGAGACCTCGTTCGATCGCGAGCCGGCGCGCGAGGCGCTTCTCGCCCATCTGCGCGAGATCGTGCCCGTCGGATCCCGCCCGCCCTTCAGCGCGGTGCTGTGCGGAACCGACCAGGTCGCGATGGGCGTGCTCGACGCCCTGCACGAGCACGGCTTGCGCTGCCCGGAGGACGTCTCGATCACGGGCTATGACGATGTGCCCTCCGCCCGCGACCTCAGCCCGGCGCTGACGACCATCCGCGTGCCCTACGAAGAACTCGGCGCACTCGCGGTGCGCCACGCGCTCGACGACCCGCACGCCGATGCGGGCGTGCTCCCCGTCGAGCTCATCGTCCGCGACTCCGTCGCGGCGCCGAGGTAGGGCCCGCTCGCGTATCGGCGCGGGCCTCTGTCGAAATAGTAAACGTTATCTATGGGGATAACGCGAGAAACCATCAAGGAAGAAGGTTGATAAGGATGAGACTCATTCAACGGCCCCGCGCGGCGCTGCGCCGGGCCCTCGCCATCGGAGCCTCCGGCGCGGTCGTCGCCGCGGGGCTCGTGACCATGACCGCGCTGCCCGCGACCGGGGCCGAGACGTGCACCGTCTCGTTCGACACGACCGTCTCGGAGGCCGGCTTCACGCATCCCGGCGTGGGCCTGACCGCCGAGAACCTCGAGACCGCGCGCGAACAGATCGCGTCGGGCACGGAGCCGTGGGCCTCGTACTTCGAGGACATGAAGAAGTCTCCCGCGGCCGCGATCGACGCTGCCTCGGCCAACGAGTCGAAGACCCAGCCGGGCACCCCCGACTCGACGGCGTTCGACTCCCAGGGCTTCAACTCGCGCTTCATCGGCGACGCGCTGAAGGCCTATACACAGTCGATTCTCTACGCCGTCACGGGCGAGCAGGAATACCGCACGAACGCGATGGAGATCATCCGCATCTGGGAGCAGATGGACCCGGACGACTACGCGGTGTTCCCCGACTCCCACATCCACACGGGCATCCCGTTGAACCGTATGACGACCGCGGCCGAGATTCTGCGCTATGGAAGCTGCGAGGGCGACGAGCTCGCGTGGACGGATGCCGACACCGAGGCGTTCACAACGAATCTGATCGAGCCCGTCACGGAGACGTTCCTGCACGACCAGAACCATTTCATGAACCAGCACACCTATCCCCTGCTGGGCGCCATGGCCGGGTACATCTTCACCGAGAACCGCGAGCGCTACGACGAGGCCGTCGAGTGGTTCACGGTCAACTCCACCGCCGAGAACCAGGGCTTCAACGGATCGATCGCGCGGCTGTTCCGGCTCGTCGACACCGACGACAAGACGGGCGAGAAGCTCGCGGATCCGCGCGTGCAGCACGTCGAGATGGGGCGCGACCAGGCGCACGGCGGCGGTGACATCACGAACGCGTCGATCCTCTCGCGGATGATGATGGCGCAGGGCACGAAGGTTGATCCGGTCGCGGGCACCGTCTCGACGGCGCCCGATGCCGTCGGTCCGTTCGAGTTCGGCGACGACCGGATCCTCGCGGCCGCCGACTACTTCTGGTCGTTCATGCTCGGCCACGACCCCGAGTGGACGCCCGTCGGCTATTCGATGGATCCCGACGGCACGGTGCGCGACACCTACGACCACATCTCGAACGCCTACCGTGGCCGATACAACACCGCGAGCGTGTGGGATCTGTACTCCTACTACGCCTACACGCGCGGCGAAGACATGACCGAGATCGCGCCGAATCTCGAGACGGCGTTCGAACAGAGGCTCCCGCTGGAGTACTACTACGGCGGAGCCCTCACCCGCGCCTGGGACAGCCCCGACGCGGGTGGCGACTTCTGGCTCTACCTGCCCGCGAGCGCCGCCGGGTCGTCGGTGCCCGCGCACATGACGAGCCCGACGGTGCTCGAGATCGAGGATCGCTGGACGCCGATCTCCGGGTCCACGACTGCGACCGCCGACTTCGTCACGCTCGAGGCGACCGAGGACTGCTCGAAGATCGCGTTCCGTAACGGCTCGACGAAGAACAAGACATTCGCCCTCCGCGTGCGCACCGACGGCCCCGCGCGCCTTGAGCTCACGTTCGGCATGCGCAAGAGCATCGAGCTCCCCGACACGAACGGCGAGTGGCGACGGGTGACCGTCACGCTCGACGCGTCCGAAAGCCTGCAGGATCTCGTCTACATCGCCGCGACAGGCGACGGCACGAGCGTCGACGTCGACTCGCTCGACATCGCACCCGCGGCAAGCGGTCCCGAGCTCGGCGCCATCCCCACCCGCGTGATCGGCGTCGTCGGATCCGAGGCCTCCGTCTCGCTCCCCGCGAGCGAAGGATCCGCGCTGCGCCTGGAGCCGATGCCCGAGGGCGCCTCCCTGGACGGCACGACGCTCTCGTGGACTCCCGGCGTGGCCGGGACGCACGACGCGCTCGTGACCGCGGACGACGGATCCGCCATCGCCTCGCGGGCGGTCGCGTTCATCGCGGCGGAGGATCGCGCCGCCGCGATCGCCGCGGCCGCGGCGCCGCACGACGACGACGCGATCTACACGCGTGCGACGCGCGATGCTTATGACGCGGCGCGGCGCACAGCGGAAGGGGCGGGTCCGGAGGCCTTCCCGCGAGCGCTCGCGGATCTCACCGCGGCCGCCGATGCTCTGCGGCTGGTCTCTCCGACCGTCGCGGACGGCAGCCTCGACTACCCGGAACTGCTGGCCTCGTCGACGGCGGGAAACAACACGGGTCTCCTCGTCGACGGCGATAACCAGACCGGCACCGTCTACAGCCAGGCCGTCGACCGCGCCCACGTGTTCGATTTCGGGCCGTTCGCGACCGTCTCGGCGTCGTCGTTCATGCTGCAGTCGAACATCTTCGAGGATCGTCTGGCGAACTCGGCCGTCTTCGGTTCGAACGACGGCACGACGTGGGAACGCCTGACGCCCGGCGTCACGGAGATGACACAGGACGAACAGACTCTCGAGGTCGCGCCCGAGCTGCGCGACAAGCGCTACCACCAGCTGAAGGTGCAGCTGCTCGAGCCGCTCCCCGATGTGCTCTACGGCACGAAGCAAGGCCTCGTCGAGTTCACCGAGTTCCACATCTTCGGCGAGCGCCACGAGGCGACGGGCGACATCGATGCGGTCTCGATCTCGGCACCCGGGTCGTTGAAGGGCCGGGTCGTCGCGGGCGACGAGGTGCGCCTCGACCTGCACGCGAACGCCGCGATCTCGGATCTCGCCGTGACGATCGCGGGCGTTCCCGCCGAGATCGCCGACGGCGGCGACGGGTCGTGGACGGCGACCGCCGTCCTCCCGCCGGACGTCGCGGTCGGCGCACCACTCGGTTTCACGGTCAATCACGTGACGCATGATGGCCGGACGGCCGACGGCGTGAGCTCGACGACCGACGGATCCGCGCTCTACGTGTCGACGAACGAGGGCCTCGTCGACGACGTCCTCGCCTCGCTTCCCGTGACCGGCGAGGGCGGCGTCGTCTCCGAATCGATCACGCGCGACGCCGCGAGCCTCTTCGACGGCGACGCGACGACGCACTCGGATACCCGCCTCGTCGGCCCGCAGGCGTCGTTGGTCTGGGACCTCGGTCAGGGCGGCGCCATGCGGGTCTCGGGCGCCGACGTGCTCGTGCGCCAGGACCAGTACGGAACCAGCCGCCTGAACGGCCTGCGCTTCGAGGGATCCAACGACCTGTCGACCTGGACGCCCCTCACGACCGGCGTCGTCGCGACGCCCGATTGGCAGCGACTCGACGGCGTCGACGACGGTTCCTACCGCTACGTGCGGCTGACGAACCGCAACATCATCAACGTCGCCGAGGTGCGGCTCTTCGGTGAGCATTCTGCCCCCGTCTCGGACATCGTCTCGCTGCACGTATCGTCGTCGAACGCGTACGAGAACTACGCCGTCGCGGGCGACACGGTCACGCTCGACATCACCGTCGACGAGGCGCCGCAATCGATCACCGCGACGATCGACGGTGCTCCCGCCGATGTCGTGGAGACCGATACGCCGGGGCTCCTTCGTGCCAGCGCCGCCGTCGACGATGTCGCGCGGGGCGAGAAGGTGGCGTTCCGGGTGACGCACACGACCGCGGCGGGCCGCGAGGGCGTCACGCTCACCGATTCGACCGACCGGTCGGCTGTCGTGATGGGTACGGACGACGGTCTCGTCGCGGATCCGTTGGGGAACGCGAACGCGCTGACGCTCGCAGGCGACCCCGACACGTCGACGACGTCGCGCCCCGGTGCGCTCTTCGACGGGGACCTCGCGACATCGACCGATGCCCGCGTCGTCGACGGCTCCGCCGACATCGTGCTCGACTTCGGGGAGAACGGGCGCCTCTCACTCGACCGCGTCGAGCTCGCGCTGCGGCAGGACGGCTATGGCCTCGACCGTCTCGACGGAATGCAGTTGCAGGCTTCCGACGATCTCAGGACCTGGGAGCCGCTCGTCGCGCAGGTCGCGAAGACGCACGATTGGCAGTTCCTCGACAGCGTCGACCGCGAGGCACACCGCTACCTGCGCATCACGAACCGCAAGATCATGGGCATCGCCGAGCTGCGCCTGTTCGGCGAGATCGTCGAGCTTCCCACCGACCCGGAGTGGGACGCTTCAGCGGTCTACGATGACGGCGATCGCGTCTCGTATGGCGGCCGTGCGTACGTCGCGCAGTGGTGGACGAAGAACGAGACGCCCGGATCCACGACGACGGGCTCGTGGATGGAAGAGGGCGCGCTCGTGGCCGGCACCGATGTGCGTGAATGGACCGCCTCGTGGGTCTACGACGACGGCGACACCGTCTCGTACGAAGGGCACCTGTTCCGCGCGAAGTGGTGGACGCGGAACCAGGCCCCTGGCGACCCGAACGGCCCCTGGGAGGGCTGAGGAACGACGCCTCTTCCGACAACGCGTGTGGGGAGCCCCGTTCACGGGGGCTCCCCACACGCCTTGTTTCACCGGCTATTCGGCCTCGGGGGCTTCGGACGTCTGATCGGCGAGGGCCATGATCGGCTCGAGCTCTTCGCGCGTCAGCGTCATGAGCGGCCCCGCGGGGTCGATGAGGATGCCGCCGAGGTCTTCGTGATCCCTCAGGACCTTCGCGATCTTGTCGGCGCCGAACGGCATGGCACGCTCCGTGCGCCCCTGGGCGACGATCTCGAGCGGGTGCGAGTACACCTGCAGCAGGCGTGTGCCATCGACGAGGCGTGCCTCGGCGATACCCATCTTCTGAACTCCCTCTTCGCCGTCGGGCGAGGATCCGACCGCCACCCACAGCGGCGGCTGTTCCGCGAGGATCTTCGCGATGCGCTTCGGGGTGTCGGCGTCGCGCGGCTGCGCGAGTGCCGACTTCACGCGCAGGCGCGGGTCCGCCTGCGTGTGGGCGCGCTCGATGACCTCGCGCGGCAGCACGATGCGCGACTGGCCCGAGGCACCATCCACGATCAGTCCGTCGAAGCCACGCTCGATCATGTGGGCGAGGATCAGCGGAACCGGCTGGGCGACGGCCGAGGTCTTCTCGTTGCCGTCGGCCTTCACGGCCTCGCTCAGCGCCTTGCCCGAGCTGTAGACGAGCATGTAATTCTTCTCGCCCGCCGAGGCGACGCCGTACTGCAGCGTCGCCTTGCCGTTCTCGTCGACCTGCTCGCGGACGTCGCCCGCGACGCGCAGGAAGAGGTGTCCCTGCATCAGCTGGCGCGCCACACCCAGCAGCTGCGCGGGCGTCGGCTTCTCGGGCAACGCGGCGAGCGCATCGCGCAGCACGGCGTTGTCGCGCAGACCCTTGATCGTCTCCAGTCGCGCCGGGGGCGCCGCGGGAGCAAGCGGGAGCTCGCGCGCGGGAGCCGGCTGGGGAGCCTGCGCCTGCGGGGCCGCCTGCTCCTTCGGGCGCGTGAACGCGTCGGGGCCCGCCTTCGCCAGGTCCTCTGCGCGCTTCTTGCGCTCGGCAAGCTCCTCCTCCGGCGAGAGCACCTCGGGGCCCGAGTTCGCGCCGACGCCTTGGAAAGCCGAGAACGAGATGTTCACTCCCGTGGCCTGGTCTTCGGGCGCTGCCCCCGTCTCAGCGGACGCCTCTTCGGCAGCCGCTGAGTCTTCGGCAACACCGGCGTTGTCGATGAGCTCTTCTTCCGAGCTCTCGGACTTCTTCTTACGCGAGAACAGACCCATATGCACCAGCGTACGGCGGCGCGGCGCACCCGGCACAATCGAGCGTCACATCGTCACAGTTTCTCGATGGGAGCAACCTTGATGAGGAGCTTCTTGGGGCCGACCTCGTCGAAGCGCACGTGCGCGATGCGCTTCGCGCCGAGGCCCGTGACCTGGTCGACGGTGCCCTCTCCGAAGTCGTCATGACGCACCCTGTCGCCGGCGGCCAGCTCGAGGTCGCCGTTGTCGCGAACCTTACCGGTGACGCGGTTGGTGAACTCGCTGAGCGCGGCGGACGGCGCCTTCTTCTCGAGAGGCTTGACGCCCCATCGGTTCTCACCGTTCCGCGGGCGGTTCGCGTTGAGGGCACGCGACTGGGTGCCGCCGCGGCCGTTGACATCACCGGGCGATTGCCGCCAATCGATCAGCCCCGCGGGGATCTCCTGCAGGAAGCGGCTCGGCATCGCGGCCGACACCTCGCCGAACTGCGCGCGCGTCATGGCGAGCGAGAGATAGAGGCGCTTTCGGGCGCGCGTAATGCCGACATAGAAGAGGCGACGCTCCTCCTGCGGCCCTCCGGGCTCCCCCGCCGCGATGCGGTGCGGAATGAGATCCTCCTCGACACCGGTCAGGAACACGGTGTCGAACTCGAGGCCCTTCGCCGTGTGCAGCGTCATGAGCGACACGGTGCCGGCCTGATCGTCGAGGTCGTCGCTGTCGGCGACGAGGGCGACCTCGGTCAGGAAGTCGACGATCGTGCCGTCGGGGTTGTTCCGCGCGAACTCTCGAGTGACCGCGACGAGCTCGTCGAGGTTCTCGACGCGCGCCTCGTCCTGCGGATCCCGCGAGCGGCGCAGTGTGTCGAGGTACCCGGACTTGTTCAGCAGTACCTGCAGCCCGTCGGTCACCGACGTGGGCTTGGCGTCGTCGGCCAAGAGGATCGCGGCGGCCTCTCGCAGAACGGCGTCGAGCTGGTCGAGGGCTCCGCGGATCTTCGGGCCGAGGCCGATCTCGGCCGCGTGGCCGATCGCATCGCGGAAGCTGATGTCGTTGTCGGCCGCGAAACGCGCGATGTTCGTCTCGGTGACGGCCCCGATGCCGCGCTTGGGCTTGTTCAGGATCCGCCGCACGGCGAGTTCGTCGGCCGGGTTCACGACCGCCACGAGGTACGCCAGGGCGTCCTTGATCTCGGCACGGTCGTAGAACTTCGTGCCACCCATGATGCGGTACGGGATGGCGGAGCGGATGAAGATCTCCTCCAGCGCGCGCGATTGCGAGTTGGTGCGGTAGAACACCGCCATCTCGCTGTAATCGACGCCCTTGCGACGCACGGCATCGATCTCGTCCGCGATGAACTGCGCCTCGTCGTGCTGCGAGTAGCCGGTGAAGCCGATGACCGGCGCACCCTCACCCTCCGAGGTCCACAGCTTCTTGTCCTTGCGGTCGAAGTTGTTGCGGATCACCGCGTTCGCCGCGTCGAGGATGTTCTGGCTCGAACGGTAGTTCTGCTCGAGGAGCACGACCTTCGCGCCGGGGAAGTCGCGTTCGAACTCGGTGATGTTACGAATGTCCGCGCCCCGGAACGCGTAGATCGACTGATCGGAGTCGCCGACGACCGTGAGCGACGCGCCCTGCGGCTCGTCTTCGGGCATGATCGCGAGCATTCCGCCGCCGACGTCCATGCTCTCGCCCTGAACCGGCTTCGTGAGCTCCCGGATCAGCTGGTACTGCGCGTGGTTGGTGTCCTGGTACTCGTCCACGAGGATGTGCGTGAAACGGCGGCGATACTTGTCGGCGACCTGCGGGAAGGCGCGGAAGAGATAGACGGTCTGCGCGAGCAGGTCATCGAAGTCGAACGCGTTCGCCGCGCGCAGCTGGCGCTGATAGTCCTGGAAGATCCCGACGAAGATGCGCTCGGCCGGGTCGCTGGTGTTCGCCTGTCGCGAGTACGAGTCGGCATCCTGCAGCTCGTTCTTCAGCTTCGAGATGCGGCTCTGCACACCCGCGGGCGTAAGACCGAAGGCCTCCGCCTCGTGCTCCTTGACGAGACGCTTCATGAGCGCGCGCACGTCGCCCGAGTCGTAGATCGTGAACGACTTCGTGAAACCGAAGTGTTCCGCCTCGCGGCGCAGGATCCGGACACAGGCCGAGTGGAACGTGGAGATCCACATGCCTTTCGCTCGCTCGCCGACGAGCTGTTCGACGCGCTCGCGCATCTCGCCCGCGGCCTTGTTCGTGAAGGTGATGGCGAGGATCTGGCTGGGCCATGCCTCGTGCGATTCGAGAAGCGAGGCGATACGGTGGGTCAGCACCCGGGTCTTCCCCGACCCCGCCCCGGCGACGATGAGCAGGGCCGGCCCGCGATACGTCACAGCGTCTCGCTGGGGCGGATTCAGCCCCTCGAGAAGCGGATCGCGATCGGAGAGGATAGAGACATCAGATACGTCAGCCATGGCGGATCCGAGTCTATGAGAGACCGCTGACAATCGAACTGTTCGCGCCGAGAACGGCACGCACATAAACAACGCCAAGTATCATCTCGATAACAACTATCCCATTTGGGGGGATTCTGTGGAACGAAGCGGGTACAACATGGATCTTCAGCCGAAGCGACTTGCTGACGTCGTATACGACAAGCTGTGCGAGGCCGTCGTCGACGGCACTCTCGCGCCGGGGCAGCGCGTGCGCGACGGCGACCTGGCGGAGCAGCTCGGCGTCTCCCGCATGCCCGTCCGCGAGGCCCTCCAGCGTCTCGAGCGCCAGGGTCTCATCGAGATGGTGGCGAGCCGGTTCACTCGCGTCACGGGCGTCACCCCCGAGATGCCCGCCCAATCGCTCGAGTTCCTCGGCTACCAGCTCGGGATCAGCCTGCGGCTCGCGCTGCCGCGCATGACCGACGAGGAGCGGGGCGAAGCCGCCGAACTCGCCCGCGAGGTCGCCGGTTTCGTGACGAGCGACGCCCAGAAGGCCTACGAGACCACCTCCCGCCTCGGCACCTTCCTCGCCGGCCACAGCGGCAACGCGCTGTTCGAGACGGTCATGGCCGACGCCTGGCTGCAGGTGACGCGCAATCTCCGCGGAACCTTCCCCCTCGTGAAGGACGCGAAGGACATCGCGAGCGACTTCGAGCGCATCGCCGCTCTCATCGAGAAGGGCGACGAGGTCGCCGCCGAGTCGCAGATGCGCGAGGTCTTCCTGCTCGGTGCGGGCCAGTCCGGCCCCGCTCATGCCGTCGAGGGTCTCTGGGACAACCTGAACGACTAAGAGGTCGCGCGGATAGGCGCCCTCGGTCGCTTCACCGGCCGCCTACCCGTGCCACCTCTAAAAGATCTCCCTGGCGAGATCGGGGTGATCCGCGAAGACGCCGGTCACTCCCGCCTCGCGAATGGCGCGCCACTCGGCGCGCCATTCGCCGTATTCTGCGCGCGTTCCGGATCCGCGAAAACGCTCGGCGAGGAACGCGTTCTCGGGGCGCGCCGTCCAGGTGAACAGCTCGAGGCCGCGCTCGCGCGCCTCCGCCGCGAAGGCCGGGGCGTCCGGATCGAGTAGCAGCGCCTTGTCGACGCTGATGCCGTCGACCCGTTCGGCGAGCGATCCGAGATCGGAGAGCTGCGCGCGATAGCTCGGCGCAGCCGCGCCGTGGGCAAGCACCAGGTCGAGCGCCGTGCCGTCATCCTCCAGGAGGTAGACGAGCTCGGCGTCGATGCCCTCGGCGCGCACCGCATGCAGCGCCGACTCCTCGAAGCTCTCGATGATGAGCCGACCGTGCGCCGGTTCCTGCCAGCCGCATGCGCGCAGGTCACGTGCGACGAGCGGAGCGAGGTCGAGGCCGATCTCCGCGAAATACGGCGCGTGCTTGATCTCGACGACCACGCCGACGCCGCCCGTCCGCGCGATCTCGAGGACCTCGGGGAGCGAGAGGATCCGGTCGGCTCCGTCGTAGGCCGCGTTCGCGGGACGCAGTTTCGGGATCCGCTCGGTGCATCGCAGGCGCCGCAACTCGTCCCAGGTGAAGTCCTCGGTGAACCAGCCCGTGAACTCGTTTCCGGCGAACGTCTTCGTGGTCTTGAGATGCGCGAACTCTGCGCGGCTCGCGACATCGGTCGTGCCCGAGATCTCGTTCTCGTGGCGCACCACCAGCACGCCGTCGCGCGTCGCGACCACATCGGGCTCGACCAGATCGACGCCCTGGGCGATCGCGAGCTCGTAGGCGGAACGGGTGTGCTCGGGACGGTATCCGCTGGCGCCGCGGTGGCCGATGATGGCGGTCATCGCGCCAGACTACGCCGTGGGAGAAAATACCTGATGAACACAGCCCAGCCATAACATTCCGCGGATATCCTGTGAGAACTCGCGACCCTCGCGACACCACCGATTCAGGAGTGTGACCACAGCAATGGCCAGCGCCGGATTCACCAACCCGTACTTCACCAACGAGCGACCGCAGGGCCAGGGCGCCTACGCGACCCCGCTCGCCCCCCAGCAGGCGCCCACCGTCGGCGAGCAGGCTCACCTCGAGGGCATGTACGCCGCCCCGTCGGCCGGTACCCCGCAGACGGGCCGCATGACCTATGAGGACACGATCGTCAAGACCGTGATCCTCTTCGCGGTGATGATCGCGACCGCCGCACTCAGCTGGGTCATCACGCTCGGCGGTTCGCTGTCGGCCGACAGCGCGACGACGTTCAACCTCGTGCCGATGATCGTCGGTGCCCTCGGCACCCTCGTTATCAGCCTCGTGATCGCGTTCCGCAAGCAGGCCCCCGTCGCGCTGACCTTCGCGTACGCGATCGCGGAGGGACTCTTCGTCGGCGGCATCTCGGCCTTCTTCGAGACGTTCTTCCCCGGCATCGTCATGCAGGCGGCGCTCGCCTCGATCGCCGTGATCGGCACGACGCTCGCCCTCTTCGCCAGCGGCAAGATCCGCGCCTCGGCGAAGATGACCAAGATCGTCATGATCGCGATGATCGGCTACGCCGTGTTCTCGCTCCTCAACGTCGGCCTCATGATGTTCGGCGTGCTGCCCGAGGGCATGGCCTTCGGACTGCGCTCGATGACCATCGCGGGCATCCCGCTCGGCCTCATCATCGGTGTCGCCGTCGTGCTCATGGGCGCCTACATGCTCGTCATGGACTTCGACGCCGTGCAGCGCGGTGTGCGCAACGGCGCCCCAGCGAAGCTCGCCTGGACCGCCGCCTACGGCATCCTCGCGACCGTCGTGTTCATCTACATCGAGATCCTGCGCCTGCTCGCGATTCTCCGCGGCGACGACTGATCCTCGTTCTACGCACGATGGCCCGCTCCTCACGGAGCGGGCCATCTGCTTTTCTCCTCCGAGAATTGCGGTCAGCGCTCCAGCGGGCCGCCCTCCTGCCCCACCCGGGTCATCAGCCTGCGCACGATCTGCGGCTCCTGGCGCAGCCCGTCGTGCTCGAACTCGTTCGTGATCCAGAGGTGCATGTTCGGCACGGCGTCACGGGTGGCCTCCGCGAACTCGATCGGTACGAACATGTCGTCGTGGTACATCGCCGCCGCGACCGGCACCTCGTTCTTCGCGAGCCGGCCGAGGTCGTAGAGCTCGGGGTGATCCTCGCGCTCGTGCAGCGCGAGGACGGCGTCGCGGAAGGGACGCAGCGAGGCGATCTCGTCGAACTGCCACGGGAAGAACATCTCGCCCGTGAACGGGACCGGGCCGTCGGCATCGGCCTCGAAGCCGCCCAGCTCGGCGCGCACACGGTGGGCGGCCCATCGGGTGGATCCCGAACCGGACGCGTAGATCTCCTCCTGCAGGATCGCGTAGAGCGGGCCGCCCCAGTACTGCGTGCGGGCGTCGACGCCCGCGAGGAAGGCGTCGCTCAGGCGACCCGACGGCAGCACGGCCTCGTCGAGCAGCCACAGCAGGTTGTCGTATCCCGTCGACATGCCGAAGTCGATGCCGAGGGTCTGCAGGCGGCGCGCCGAAAGGCGGTCGCCGGAGGGCAGCAGCACCTCGTCGTTCTCGACGACGTCGACGATCGTCTTCATGGTGTCGATGTGCTGGGGATAGCGGCGGTAGAACTCTGCGGTCTTGCGGGCCGTGCGCGGCAGGGTGTTGCGGTAGATCTCATCGGCGTCGGGCGTGATCGAGGTGATGCCGCCCGTGACGTAGCAGGCGGTGAGCGCGTCGGGCGCGAACGACAGGTAGCTGAGCGTGAGGAAGCCGCCGTAGCTCTGGCCGAGCGTCTGCCAGGGCGCGCCTCCGTAGACCTCACGGCGGATGTGCTCGGCGTCGGCGATGATCTGCTCCGCACGGAAATGGCGGATGTAGTCCGCCGCCGCCTCGCCCGAGAGGCCGGCGATCGCTGCACGGTCAACGGGGGTCGATCGGCCCGTTCCGCGCTGGTCCATGAGCAACACACGATGCGTCTTGGCCGCCTCTCCGATCCAGCCGCCCTCCGGCGCCGGGCGCGGCCCCTTGCCGCCCGGGCCACCCTGCAGGAACAGCAGCACGGGCGCGTCCTGCATGCCCGGCTTCGACACCTCGCGGGCGAAGAGGCCGATGCGGGCGCCCGCCGGATCCGCCCAGTCGAGGGGAACCTCGAGGGTGATGTCACGGACGCGAAGGCCGCGGAGCGAGAACTCGTGAATCGTCATGGATCCATCCTTTCAGGCCCGCCGCACCAGATTTATACAAGAACTCTTTTCGAATACGGATACCGCCTCTAGCGTCGATGGCATGATCACGATCGACACCCTGCGCGTCGTCTTCCACCCCGTCAGGCGCCGCATCATCGACTACCTCGGCGAACAGCGCACGGCGCGCGTCGGTGACATCGCGCGCGACCTCGAGCTGCAGGTCGGCAGCGTCAGCCACCATCTGCGCATGCTCGAGCGCGAGAGTCTCGTCGAGCGGGTCGCGGATCCGTCGGGCGACGGGCGCACCAGCTGGTGGCGGCCGCTCGAACGCTCGCTCTCGTGGTCGGTCGACGACTTCGCCGACGGATCCGAAGCCGCGCTCGCGCGCGACATGGAGCGCGCGAACGTGCAGTATCAGATCGACCGGCTCGCTGAGTGGAAGCGCCGCTCGCCCGGCGCGAGCCGCGAATGGCGCGACGCGTCGTTCAGCATCGACAACCTCACGCGGGCGACCGCCGCCGAGCTCGCCGCGCTCTCGGACGCTCTTGCGCTCACGATGCGCGAGTGGGCCGAGGCGATCGATGAGTCGGACGGTCAGGAGCGGAAGGCCGTGCGCGTGTTCGCGCACGGTTTCCCGACCGTATCGTGACCTCCGCCGTCCCCTTCCGCCGCGACCGCGTGCTGCACGGCTGGATCCTCCTCAAGGCGCTCTCCGACGCCGGCGACGCGGCCTGGTACATCGCGGTCGCCTGGACGGCGGTGACGCTCGGCTCGCCCGTCATCGCCGGCCTCGTCGTGACGGCCGGCACCGTGCCGCGCGCCATCACGCTGCTCTTCGGCGGCGTGCTCGCCGACCGGCTGGATCCGCGGCGACTCATGCTCGTGGCGACCGGCGCGCGGATCGTGGTTCTCGCCGCGACGCTCGCGAGCCTCGTGATCGGCGGCGAGTCGTTGCCGCTGCTCTTCGTCGCGGCGATCGCCTTCGGCGTGTGCGACGCCCTCTTCGAACCCGCCGGAGCCGCGTTCACCCGACAGATCGTGCGCGACGACGACTTCGGCGCCTACGCGGGCGTCGGGCAGACGGCGTCGCGCATCGGCGGCATGCTCGGATCCGCCGCGGGCGGCATGCTCGTCGCCGTCGGCGGGCTCGCGGCGGCGGCCGCCGTGAACGGCGTCGCGTACGCCGCCGTCCTCGCCTATCTCGGGTTCGTCCTGCGGGCCCGGAGAACACGGGAGCCGGCTCCACCGGAGCCGATCGGTCGCGCGATCGCGGGAGGCTTCGGATACCTGCGCCGCGACCGCCTCGCTCGGAGCCTCGTGCTCTCGCTCCTGGGGCTCAACGTCTGCTCCTCTCCCGCGATGAGCGTCGGCATCGCCCTGCTCGTGCAGCGGCTCGACGGCGGCCCCGGCACGCTGGGCGCGCTCGAGGCGACCTTCGGCCTCGCTGCGATGGTCGGATCCGTCGCCTGCGTGAGATGGAAGCCGCGCCGCCCCGCGTTCGCGAGCTTCGTGCTGCTCGTCGCGCAGGGACTCGCGGTCGCATCCTTCGCGCTCGGATCGCTGCCCGCCGCGTTCGTCGCGGGTGCCGTCGTGGGGCTGACCGCGGGTGCCGCGTCGGTGCAGCTGAGCGCGCTCTTCATGCTCACGATCGACCCGAGCCACCTCGGCAGGGTCTCGTCGATTCAGCGCCTCGGCGACGACGGCCTCATGCCGCTCGCGACGGCGGCCTTCGGCGCCCTCGCGTCGCTCTCGCTGCCGCTCACGTTCGTGGCCTTCGGCGGGGCGATGTCCGCCTATATGGCCGCGTCCGCGGCGAGGTGGCGCCGGGCCCCGGTCACCCCGTCGCATGACGCCATTCGATAGGGAGTGCGCAAAGCACAGGGAGGCGTCATCCGAAGGGTCCCTCAGAGGTTGGCGCCGCCGCGGTAGCGAGTGCCCTGGTGGGTCTCGGGCAGGCGGTCGCCGCGACCGAAGAGTCGGTTGCGCAGCGTCGTCGGCTCGCCGTCCTCCCGGATCCGGCCGCGCCTGCGCAGCTCGGGGATCACGAGCTCGGCGAAGTCACGGGCGGTGTCGAACGAGTGGTACTGGCGCAGGTTGATGCCGTCGACGCCGTCCTCATCGAGCCACTTCTCGATCTCGTCGGCCACGACCTTCGCAGTTCCGGCGACGAAGAAGCGCCCCTCCCGTCCGTTGCGGATCCGCCCCAGCGCCTCGCCGGCCGTGAGGCCCGCGAAGCCCTTCAGGCGGCCGAGGATCGCAGGATCCGTCTGCTGCGCGGCGATCTGATCGATCGGGGTGTCGGCGGGGTATGCCGTCAGGTCGATGGGCATGCTCGAATGGGCGAGGATGCCGTCGAGGCTCTTGAACTCCTGATACGTGCGG